>JADMIO010001067.1_pt1 | contig 91466 bp, 76 predicted proteins | sample 8958161 | NCBI WGS metagenome assembly JADMIO01 (sample SAMN16585339, study PRJNA669376) | soil metagenome | isolation source: Crop rotation soil | place: USA: Cullars Rotation, Alabama | collected 2011
AGGTGAGCCAGTGTGATTACATTTGCGGCCTAACTGTGGCCAGTCCAGTTACGCTGGAGTCACTAGTATTTAGGTGACACTATAGAAGCGGCCGCGACAACTTGTCCACGTGGAATTCTAAGCTTAGGATCCCAATGTGCTGGAAAGATTTCGGACGGAGCTTTTCGAGCAACTCCTGGCCAAGTGGCTCATCAATTTCGGGCAGGCCAGTAATCACAATGTCGGCCTCAAGGTCGGGATAGGCTCGCAGGAGAGACTTTTGGCCATGGCTGCCAAGGTCCGAAAGTATCAAGACCCGCAGACCTTCAATTGCGCCGAAAAGAACCAACGATTTATCATCGGCGCGCGCCACTTTTTCGAAACGGTCGGGGTGAAGCACCTGCCAGGGATCGACTGAATCTCCCCTCAAAACTTCGCGCAGTCTTTGCGGCGACAATTGGTGCAATTGCTTGAGCAGTTTCTTATAGACAGTGGAACGGAATGGCACGGCTGAAGCAATGATCTGGCGCGGGCTGAACTCGCGATCTACAATCTCGAACCCTTGGATGTGCGCTGCATCGCCGTGACTGAGGAGCAAATGCTGGATCGAATTGAAGCCCTGCGCGCGAAGAAAGCGCGTGACTACCCGGTCTGCATCGCGCTTTCCCGAGCAATCAATAAGCAAATCGTTTGCGCTGCCTGGAGCATCAACAAGAACAGGAGTCCCTCGAACGGGCAGCATGGTAATAGTAGTCTCGCGTTTCGCGGAGATAATCTGGCCCGTCCACCAGATTCCTCCAATTGCCGCGATGGCTAAAAGAGCATTTCTAAACGCCGCCTTTTGTCTAAACGTTGCCACCATTATCAGAAGCAGGAGTGCATAGTAGAGAATGAAAAACGCAAACGTCGGTTTGGGAACATAAACAAAACCATAAGGAATCGCGGCAATCCATCGAGTGAAACGGGCCAGATCGTCCATGAAAGCCCAACTTGCGAAGTTAAAAAGAAAAGGCCAGGGAGAGAGCAAGGCTCCAAGACTGAATGCCAGCGAAAGGCTGCTGAGCGGAACGGCCACCAGATTCGCGACCAGGCTGTTTGGTGTGACCAGATTGAAATAATAAGCAACGACAGGAAGCGCTCCGAAGAAAGCAGCCACCGAAATCGCAAAGTTCGAAGTCAGAAAAGTGATCGGCGAATCAAGAGACCTGCGCCAGCCAGGCCGTAATTCCGCGGGGAGAAATGGATCGGGCGCGAAAGGCCTTGCGACTAGTGTTTCCAGCGCGGGCATGAACAACACAATGCTTAGGACCACGACGAAGGAGAGTTGGAAGCTGGCCTGGAACAGTTGTTCCGGTTGCCAGATGAGAATGATCAGGGCCGCCGCGGCGAGTGAATTTAAAAGGTGGGTCGGGCGTTTTATGGCCCAACCAAGAATGACAAGCGAAGACATGATGGCCGAACGAATCGCCGAGCTCTGCCAGCCGGTTGCGCCGGTGTAAAACCAAACCAGCGGCAGCACGACCCATGCGCTGACATGACGCGGCACCCCCAATAATCGCGAGAGAAAAACCAAAACGGCCGCAATGCACGCTACATGGAGACCGCTGATGGCGAAAATATGCAGAGTCCCTGTGCGCATGAAAGGTTGTGACAATTCGGGGTTGCCACTGGTTCTGGTGCCCAATGTCATCGACCAAAGCATCTGCACAGTTTCGTCTTCAGGAGGAAGTCCAGCCGAGAGCTTATTTGCGGCCCAACGTTGAAAGCGATCGACGATCGGCGGAGAGCTATTTGCCGGACCTGCGAGCGCCCAACTCATGGCAGAGTCAGCGCTGAGTTGGTAAAAAATTCGTTGAAGCCGTAGGTAGTGCCGGTAATCAAAGAGACCCTCGGCCTGAGCGTGGGGAGGTTCTTTAAGCACGCCATCTACTACGACCTCCTGGCCGGTGAAAAAAACGGGCGGCAAGAGAGTCGGCGTGGAGATGATTATTTCGCCCAAGGCGGCACGCCAAACTCCCTTCAACTGGATCGCTGACAGGCGCACATGAGCAATCGTTGATTCCGCCACACGCCCTTCTTCCGTGTAAATCCTTGTGGTTACTGGTTCGAGCAGCGTGCCCCGGATTTTTGCGAGACCCGGTTTATTCCCGACGAGGACACGGAGATCCGAGGATGAAAGAATTTCGTAGCGGACGGTGTAGAATATCCAGCCTGTTAAACAGATTGCCGCGCAGAGAGCCACCATGCTTGTTCTGTGCATGATCGTCAGCGAAAGCGCGACCGCGGCGAGCGTGACCAGAATTGGCAACGGCAAAGCAAAATAGCGCCCAGCGAGAATGCCCGCTATGAACAAGAGCGCCACAAGGCTTAGCGGCTGGGAGCGCACCCCTCACCATTTACGAAAACCGCGGCGAATTGCCATCAAAAAAATGAGCCCCGAAGGACGCGTCCGGGTGCTCCTGTCCCAATATCCTGAGAGGAAGTAATCGCCTCGAAAGCTTGAGGGCGGACCTGGAAAACCTCAAAAATCCCCGGTTCACAATTTCATACCAGGGATTCCGTGATCAGATTCATCCTCCGGCGGGGAATCGCCTCATCGCCTCATAAAAAGACTCGCCTTTTGCCATATAGATGCTAGTACCACGCGCGGTTGGAACCGTCATGCTGCATCCAAATACTGAACTGAGGCACGTCAACGCCCAAATTGGTTACGGTGTTTTCGCGACAAAACCAATACCAAAAGGCACCATTACATGGGTCCGAGATGCCCTGGACCAAACCTTTAAGCCAGAGGAACTGGCCACATTTTCTCCAGAATACCAGGAGATTCTCGATAAGTACTGTTTTACGGACCGCCGGGGGCAGGCGGTTTTGTGCTGGGACCTTGCGCGCTATATGAACCACTCCTGCGGCGCCACCTGCCTGGGCGCGGGATACGAATTTGAAGTAGCGGTGCGCGACATTGCCGCAGGCGAAGAGCTGACCGACGATTACGGAACGCTGAATCTTCGGGAGACTTTCATCTGCTTTTGCGGCCGGGCAGGCTGCCGCAAGTCGATCCATCCCGACGATCTGACCCGCTATTGGGAACATTGGGACGAGCAACTGCGGGGTTCGTTTGGCCATATCTTCAAAGTGGAACAACCTTTATCCGGTTTTCTGGAAACATTGCGAGATGTCCAGGAAGCGGCGGACGATCCGGGGAAGATGCGCTCCTGCAGGTGCAATTATTATCCTCGGGTTTACAACGCGATTCAAGAGGCGCAGGTGGTGTAGTTCGAGCACCCGTTGAACTGACGCATGCGCGTTGATTCACACCAACACTTTTGGATTTACGATCCCGGGGAATATCCGTGGATTACAACGACCGTGTTAAAGCGGGATTTTTTGCCGGATGACCTCGCGCCCGAATTAAGGAAGGCAGGCCTGGATGGAACCGTCGCGGTGCAAGCACGGCAAACGGTCGAAGAATCTCGCTGGCTGCTGAATCTGGCTGACCATTACCCAATCATCAAAGGAGTGGTGGGTTGGGTGGATTTGCAATTCCCTGATTGTGAAAAGGAACTCACCGAATTGGCCAGGCACCCGAAATTTCGAGGAGTGCGGCACGTTGTCCAGGACGAACCGGATGATCGGTTCATGTTGAAGCAAAGCTTTCTGGATGGATTGGCCAGATTGGAGGAATTCAAGCTCACTTATGATTTGCTGATTTATCCGAAGCAACTGCCGGCCGCGATTGAAGTGGTGAAGCGGTTTCCCAGACAGCCCTTTGTAGTGGATCACATCGCAAAACCTTTGATTCGGGAGGGCAAAATAACGCCTTGGAACGACCAGATGAAAGAGCTGGGGCGATGCCCGAATGTTTGGTGCAAGGTCTCAGGCATGCTGACGGAAGCGAAGTTGAAACAATGGAAAGCCAGCGAATTCAAGCCTTACCTGGATGTTGTGTTCGAAGCGTTCGGCCAGGATCGGCTGATGTATGGCTCGGATTGGCCCGTCTGTTTGCTCTCGGGGACATACGCGGAGGTTTTTGATCTCGTTTCAAGTTATTTAAATCCCATGTCCTTGGAAGCGCGCGAAAAGGTGCTGGGAGGAAACGCGGCGAAATTTTACGGCTTGAAAGGATAGCTCCAGGATGGCTGGAGAACTCTGGAATGCTCTAAGCTGGTGCGACCAGAAACTGGCTGACACGCTGGTGGATCGTTGGGAAAGGAAGGGCAGCCTGGTAAATCTTTTTTTCCATGGGCTTTTCTCGGATGCGGGCGAATGGGAGAGGGAGTGCGCTTATCCGCAGCAGGAAATCAGTGTCTCGCAATTCGAGGAGATTGTTCGCTATTTCGTGGAGCGTGGTTATCGATTCGTCTCGCCCGCCGAAATGTTGGGTGGGCTCGATCCGCAAGGCAAATATGGAACGCTGACATTCGATGACGGTTATTTCAACAACACGCGAGCATTGCCGGTGTTGGAAAAACATAAGGCGCATGCAACGGTCTTTGTTTCGGCCAGGCATGTGAATCCGGGGAAAGCGTTTTGGTGGGAAGCTTTGTATCGCGCCAGGCGAAGAAAGAGCCTAAGCATGTCCGAGATTTACGAGGAGATGGGCAAATGGAACGGCATGAGATCGAATGACATTGAGGCTGGCCTATTCAGTGAGTTGGGAAAGGATTTTTTGCGGAGTGCGGGCGACGCAGACAGGCCATTCACAGCGATGGAGTTGAAATCATTCTCGACCAGCCCTTACATCTCTATAGGCAATCATACGGCGGACCATGCCGTTTTGACGGCCTACGATGATGCAGGTGCATTTCGGATGATCGCGGAAGGACAGGAAATTTTGGAAGCGATTATCGGCTACAAACCATTGGCAATCGCCTACCCCAACGGGGCCTGGACACGAACTATTGTTGAAGCCGCGGTCCAGGCGGGTTTGAAATTGGGATTTACCACAGATGAGAGGAAGGAATATCTGCCGGATTGCTTGAGGCCGGAGAGGAGGATGACTTTGGGCCGTTATAGATTTTACGGCGGAGAAAATCTCGAAAGGCAGGCGCGGCGGTTTCGATCCGATCTGATGCTGCCCGAGCGATTGCGCAGAATGAAGCGAGGTTTCGGGATTGGTTAAATATAAGCCAGGTCTGCTTCGAGATAAGAGAGATGGAAAGGCGCTGAGCGAGGCACGAGATTTTTGGGATCGCGAAGGTAAAAAGGGATTTTCCCGCGGCGGAAATAACCGTTGGCTTCCAGGGCGGAACGAATCGTTTGATTGCTCGCGTAACAACTTATCAAATCCGGTTTCATTTGTGCGAGTTTGGCGTGCAAGGCGGCAATGGTTTCGGCCCAGGCGTTGGTCTCCCCTGAGTTCAGAAAACACTCAACGATTCGACCATGGCGAAATTTCGGCTTTTGAATCAAAGCGACCAAGGCGAAGCCAACCACTTGATTCGATCTTTTCAGGAGCCAGCCGGAGATATTCTTTTTTGGATAACGGCAGTAGTAATTCAAAAGTTCAGGGGAGCGAGAAGTCATGGTCACGGAATAAGCGGAGTTCACGAGCAAAGTTGAAACCTCATTACCAAACTCGGGCACCTGGATTGCGACCATGTCCGTGGAAATGCGCGAAGGAACGAAACTTTGCGCGAGATCGAACGCCAGGTACGCGGATTGCCGAAGCGCGGTTTGCCGGCCATGGATAGCGGTCCATACCGCGGTATTGGCTCGCGAAAGGACGCGATGGTAGAGCGAGATTTGTGATATTTCCTGGTATCCCGCGCGCAGGAGCACGCGGGCGGCCGCAGGCGTGCAACCACAGGCATATTGAACAGGCGCCAGGCTAAAGGCGCGGAGCATCAAAGGCGCGCCGAACGATGCGCCTTGCGCTGAAGTCAGCCAATCGGTCATGTGTACCGCCGGAACATGGATTTCTCCGCTCGGACAGGTCGTAAACTCCGTCGTGCAAATGCCAACATCCGCAACAATGCTGTTCTCCTCGCGGACGACGAGGCAACGAGGTGTTTTCCACGGGCCGCGCGATTCGAGAAACTTCCAGCGCAAAACCTCCGGATCAGCGAAATCGCAATACTCGCTAGGGGAACAGAAATGCGCACGGAGAAATTCCGAAAGGGCGGGTATCCACTCTTCGCGCAAAGGTTCAATGACCCTGGCCATAACAGGCCGTTAGCAGGTAATACCCCCGTCAACGGTAATGACCTCTCCGGTGATGAACTTTGCGGCATCCGAGAGGAGGAACTCCGCCACGCCGCTCACATCGGCGGCGGTTCCAAGACGGCCCAGAGGAGTGCGCCGAATGATTTGATTTCTTTGGGAGTCTGAAAGCGTGCTGCTCATTTCAGTATCGAGGTAACCGGGAGCGATGGCGTTGACATTGATGTTTTTGGGGCCAAGCTCGCGCGCCAGACTCCGAGTCATTCCAATCAAGCCAGCTTTGCTGGCGGAGTAAGCAGCCAAACCCGCGTAGCCGCGCAGTCCAATAATCGAGCTGATATTAATGATGTTGCCTCTGGCGCGCAGGAGCATGTAACGCACGCAAAGTTTGGTTAAAATCAGTACGCTGGTCAGATTGATCTCGATCAAGTTTTCGAAGCGTTCATCAGGAAATGTGGCGATTGTACCGTCGTATGCGACGGCAGCGTTGTTGATCAAGACATCGATCCGATTGTATTGATCGTGAAGTTTGCCGACAAACTTGCGCAAACTGTCGGTATCGGTTGCGTCCAGCGCTTGAAAGTGAAAACGACTTTTGAATTCGGCCGATTGCTCGATTTTATCCACAAACGCGCTATGACTACGGCTGAAGGTGGCCACGACATCGCCCCGATCGAGGAAATGCTGCGCCAGCGACATGCCCAACCCGCGGCTTCCGCCGGAAAGAAGAATAATGCGTTGTTCTGTCATGCCGGTGCGGCTTCGCGCCGAGCTAATTTTTGACTGCCCGTCTCTTTCAATTCCGTGACGAAATTGATTAGACGGGGACATTTGTAAGGAGTCAGGGTATTGGCGCAATGCTGCACTATTCTGTTGCGGAGTTCGACGGGATTCATTTGTGGAACGGGGACAATTTCGGCACTGACGAGTTGCCCGGCGAAGGAACTGCGCTGGCCAAAAACACGCACATGGAGCACGCCTGGGACCTGCGCGATCTGCTCTTCGATTTCAGCCGGATAAACCTTGCTCCCACCGACATTGATAATGTCTGACTTCCGGCCCAGGAAGAAAGCACGTTCCCCGCGAAGTTCCACAAGGTCGCCCGTGGCGAACCACTCATCGGCGGTTTTGGATCGATTGAGATAACCGCGCATGGCGCGCGACGAACGAATGAAAAGCTCACCTTCCTGAATTTTGAAAGAAAGACCATTCGGAACGGATGTCAGAAATACCGCAGGAAAACCTTCGAGGCCATCCTTGACCGAGAAACAGACTCCCATTTCCGTGGAGGCATAGATGTGCGTCATTTGGGCTTTCGGCCAGGCGGAACGAAGAGCATTCAATACCGGTTGATTCACGACTTCACCGCCGAGGGTGATTTGGCTCAACGGCATTCGCGCGCGTTGCTCTTCCGTCGTTCCTGTGAGCAGTTTGCGCCAGAATGTCGGCGTTCCCGAAACATTCGCAACACCATGTTTTTCAATTAGCCTGGCGGTTTCTTCAATTTCCGCGCTTTCGGGAATAACGAGGCAACCGCCGTTTAGGAATGATTGCAGCAGCACTTGCAGGCCGGCGAAACGGGTCATGCCGTAAGTCAACAACCAGCGAGTGGAAGCGAACTTCGGATCGCGCTTGATGCCAGCGGACAGGGAGCGCCAGGTGTGTGCGGCGCCTTTGGGTTTGCCGCTTGTGCCCGAGGTGAAGATCACCACTTTCGATTCGTTATTCCTATTGGATTCCTCCGTCCCAATTGAGACTCGGTGTGAATTGAGGTTGATGAAGCGCGGGTCGGCAACATCCCGGTCGGTCAACGCACTTACAATCGAAAATTCATCAAGCAGGGCTTTCGCCGTTGGTTCAGGTGTATCAGCCGAGATCAGGCAAGCCTCGGCCTGGATGCGTTCCAGCGCCATTAGCAGGCTGAGCAATTCCGGTCCATCGCGCAGGTATGTGGCAACTCTCCGTCCCCTAAAGTTCGCGAGTTGTTTGGCAAGAGTTTCGGCCCGCCGCCCGATTTCGGCATAAGTAATGGTTTTCCCTCCAAAAATGATGCAGGGAAAGGGACCGAACAAAGCCAGATTCGTCAAGAATTCCTGCACAAGCTTACGCAGCCAATTTGGAGACGGCCTGAGCGTAAAGATCGATCAATTCGCCCACCGTGGTGGGGAACCGTTCCAAAGTGGTCGAATTGAATGGGTCGCACTGGAAGCGTTGCTCCAATCGGACAACGAGCACCGCGAAATCCATCGAGTCCAGCCCAAGGCCGCCTTGGGCTAAAGGAGTTGTTTCGCTGATTGCGGGCATTTGCTTTTGAGCCTCCTGCAACACAACGGCAATTTCATCAAAGATACCGCGCCGAACATCTGTCATACCGGCTAAGGGTTAATTTGGAGTGCGAGATGGTCAAGGACATTTAGGTTCCGGAAACTTGGAGCATCCTCCAAATTGAATGGGATTTTACCGTAAAATTCGTTATAGTGCGATCAGGAGTATGAAAAGAGTGCGCCCCTTTTTCTTTGGCATCTGTTTCCTTCTCGGATTCGGATCGATTTTCTCCCAGGCGGAGGTAAAACCAATTGGCGATCCTGTACCCTACCGTTTATTGGGGGGAAGCACGCTGACTGTCGAGAGCAATGGTGTTGCAAAGCCTGCCTCGGTCCTTTCCGGTGCATTTAAACTCACGCGCCAGCTGAGTCCGCTGGATTGGGATAGTTTCAGCCTGGATAATATCCGTTGGTTCAGTACGAATGCGACCACAAGCGCGACCCGAATCACCGGAAATGGAACCTACAGCATCTCGACCCGTTTCGGGAATACCAGGGAAATGAATCTGACCGCAAAAATAAACGATGTGGCGGTAAACCTTCAAAGCGGAAGCATTCCAAACGATTCAAATTGGCCCATCATCGATATCGTGGTTGCCGGCACGGATGCAAACGGGGTGAACTATTCCTTGCATCTCGTCGCGGCTCCGGAATTACAGCGCTGGCATTATCGATTGCTTGAGAGCAGTTATTTCCTGGATGATTGTCCGATCTGCGATCGCGTTTCGATTCTGCAACCGATGCGCGGCAGTTTCGATCTTGTTTTAATCCAAAGCGATCCATTGAACAACCGCTACATCCTGCGGGACATCGATTTTACCGCTACCTTGGGGGACCAAATCCATACCTTCAAGGGTGAAGGCTCGTTTGAATTCGGTGGGGAAGTCGCATTGCGGCAAAACATGACGCTCCATTTAACCGTCCAATCGGACGATACGATCGAAACGAAAACATTCACGAACACGACCCCCGCCGTCCAGGCGCTATGGCCTGTTATCGAGGTGAACCTCGACGAAACGGAAGGCACGCTGGCCCATATCTATCGGCTTCATTTATTGGCCGCTCCGCTCAAGGAAATTTGGTTCTCCACCGCCAGCGATTTCACGTCAGGCAACGCTGGTAACGCCGGAAAAATCAGCAATGGCGATATCCTTTCCGACCTTGGGCGAGTCGTGGAGCCGAACATCGACCTGATGCGCCCGTTAGGCCTCAACTCGAATGTGACTGTGGGCATCGACGCCCTGGCCGTTGCTCCCGGCGGCGAAGTTCAATTCTCAGTGAATAATGATCTCACCCTCGGAACCGAAATTCATCATGGAGATCTGCTTTCAGACAAAGGAAACATCGTGAAAAGAACCCAGGATTTGTTGGCGAAATTTGGGATTATGCCCCCGGTGCCGGACGTCGGATTGGATGCCTTACAAATCATGGGGGAAGGCGAAATTCTCCTTTCCATCTCCGAGGATATTTTTTCTGAAGCAAGAGGAACAATATTGCATAAAGGCGATCTCCTCTCGAGCAAGGGCGATATCAGGAAAACGAACAGGGAATTGCTCTCGCGCTTTCACGCGACCCCCATCCAGGATTATGGATTGGATGCCGTATATGTCTGGCCCAGTGGCGAAATCTGGTTTTCCACCGAACAGGATTTTAACGATCAGGGAATCGGGGCCATCAGCGAAGGCGATCTGCTCAGCGATCAAGGCTACGTCGTTTTTCGAAATCTCGAATTGGTCCAGCGTTTCAAGCCCCTCGAAAAAATCGCCAATTTTGGCCTGGATGGCCTTTACATCGTCACGGATGTCAGCGCGAGCACCGTCGGGCCAGTTCTGTCCTCGCCCTTGATCGCTCGCGCGCAGGACATGGCCTTCCTGCGCTGGCAATCTCCTGGGCGGGTGGTTCAGCTCGAGAAAACGACTGACTTAAGATTTCCGTTTGCTGAAGCGAGCCCAATCATTCCGGGGACCAACTGGATTGGCACCCCATTGCAATTCAATGGCTCTGTCTTTTATCAACTGCGACAATGGTGAGCGGAATCGCGGGTTTGACGGCAGCCCTGATCTTAAGCAGCAGTTCTCCGAATCGAGTGAAGCGGGATTTGAGCTGAAAGCGGTCGGTCGCGGCGGCGCGAAAATATTTGTAGAGGCCATAGCGCGCCTTAATTGCCGAGCCAATCACCGATATGGCCCAAACCGCAAGGCCCACTAACATGACAACCTCCGGCTCCTGTTGCTTCCACCAATTCGAGGTCAAACTCCATTGCGTAAGGGAAGAAACCACTATTCCAAACACAAACCACGGCAGCAACGCTATGCGGATCAAGGCCGTTCCCGCCGCATAGATTGGGTTGAAAAGCCGCATTGCTTTCCACATGGCAATCCACGCAATGCAAATGGCATCCCCAAAAGAAACGAGCAGGTAGGTCCCGAAAAGGTATGTGACAAAATCAGGGAAATTCGGCGCCAACAATCGAAAGCTCACAAAAGTCAGAGTTTCAAGCGCCCAAAACAAAAGAATCGGCCAAAGGAAATTCCGCTGCAGCGCCAGCCAATGGCCGCGCAGAATCTCCCGAATGCTGGTTGGGGTCGAAAGAATCAGTTCCAGAGCACCCGATTGGCGGTCCTGGCCCAACTGCTGGGAGGCGATGGCCGCAATCCGCATCTTGAAATAATAATCGAGCACAATGAACGTAACGATAACGGCTCCGATCTTCTGCCCGTCGTCCAGTTCGTAATACCAGATGCAAAACACTCCCGCCGTGATGCAGGTCACCAGAATCAGGAGGGACCACCATGGACCGAGGCGGTCCCGTGCCACGAGCCAAAAGAGCGGGTTCCTGCTGAGCAGCCGCGTACGATAAGCTTTGCGCGTGGCCAGATCGCCCATCGTCCATTGCGCCCATTTCTCTTTCCAGGTCAATGCCTTCACGCCCGGCGGGCGCAATTTCCAGGTTCGTTCTATGGTTCGGGAAGCCACCCATAGGAAAAGCAATGCCAGAGAGAAATGAATTCCAACAGCGAGCCAGAAGTAATTCGCGCGCAATCCAAGCGCGGTCGAGAAGGACATGTTTTGCGCATAAAGCGGGCTCAGGATTTCAAGGTATTGAGCCAGGCGAGGCCATTCCAGGTTGTTTCGAATCGATTCCGCGGCCACGGGAATAAAGACTACGAATGTCAGAATGCCAAATGCCGCCATGCCCTGGGCCCGTTTTTGCGCGCGGGTAATGGAAGAAACAAGCAACCCAATCGAAAGGGAAAAGAACAGCGCCACAAACAAGGAAAGGGCAATTCGTCCCACTTCGGCGAGCGTCACTCCACCAAATAACATAGCCACTCCGAGGACGGGAATTGTCGCGAAGCATGCGTAGAATGCCTTTACGGAAGCCCCAAACAACTTTCCCAGAACGACATCCAGCCCATTCAGATCGGTCAAAAACAGGAGAACAAGTGTTTCCTCCCGCTTCTCCCGGCTAAGCGAATCGGATGTCCGTAGGGCTCCTCCAAAAATAGAAACACCAAAGGCGATGTATGCATTAAAACGGAAGATGAAATCGCCTGGCATCCCCACAGAGGGCACTCCGCGGAACATCCAGAGCAACCATCCCAGGAACAAAAGCATCACCGCTGGCGCGTAGATGCGCCCATAGCTGGTGCGCCAATCCCGCGCTGAGGTCAATAGCTCCCGCTGCAATATCGGCCAGGAATTCATCCGCTATTTACAGAGATTCAGACAAAGCTAACTGGGCTTTGTCTTGTGATGATGTTTCGCAGCTACGCCGATTTGTAATCAATATCGGATCACCCGAAGGCGCGGTACTCGTTCAAAAGCGGCGTCGCGAGTCACCAAAGCGAGTCCCCAAGCGCGGGCTGTGGCGGCAATCCAATTATCATTCTCGCCGAGCGAAGCCCCACGCTCAGATAACTCACGTTCGATGCGGCCTGCTTCCCAGGCAACATGCAAAGGAAGGTGGACTATCTTAATTCGCCGAAGAAGATGGTCCAATTCGGCGGGACTGCTCACCCCGACAGCAAGCTCTCCCCATGTGATAATCGAAACTTTCAAATTGAAACTTCGACGTGAGGCAAGAAATTGAGAAGCCGCCCCGCGTTGCCGTCGCTCAAGCTCTTCCGACAGGTCGATCCAGAAGGTAGTATCAGTGAGCATTAGCTTTGCTCTTTCTTGCTCTTACACGACGCAAGGCTTCCATATCTGAAAAAAGCGGACCCTCAAGATTGTCCAGATATTTTTCCAAATCGCCGAATGTTCTTATTGGCGGAGGAGCCAGACGCTTAATCACGTCGCTAAAGCTTTCGTCCTTTCCCTTGTGTGCGACAAGGGCTTCATATGCCTCCTCGCTAAGCATGACATTCTTGCTCATACATTACGTATACATGATTCCGGTGTTTTTTTGAACAAAAAATTTTCCACACTTGGCGAAATTTTCTGTCACGAGATGAACCGAATCGATGCGGCGCATTTTTCAGATATTTTGAGGTAAGGTTGTTATTCTTTTCCCCAGCCGAATAAGATTTTCGAGGGGTCAGGTCATCATGGTGCGTTTAGCTGCTAAACATATGAAAATTCCGATTTCATTTTTGGCAGTGGCCCTGGCTGTAGTCTCTGTCTTTGGACAACCAGCGGATGCGCCCGAAAAAAAAGAATTGCCCCAGCGCAAGGAAACCGGCCCGATCGAATTCCAATTTGAAGGGGGTTCGCTGGCCAGCTTTCTCGGAAAGATAAAGGAGACCTTTGGAACGGATCTTCAAACTATGGGCGATGTGCCGAATTCCATGTTGGGCGTTCGCCTGCCCAAAATGCGAATGAAAGCGCAGTGGTATCGGGATGTGCTCATGCTCTACAACGAAATCTCCACCCAGAATGCCGAGAGCGGCATGGGAAAATGGATCATTAAAGATGTCATTGATAGTCGCGGGATGATTGATCCGGCCGTGGCCCCGAGAGCGCTCTTGCTTGTGGGCCGGGGCGAGGATGAAAAGGCCGAAGTCAAAGCGTTTCCCTTTCAAACCGGACAAAAGGAGCGTTTTGAGATGTTGCGCGCCCTTGTGGAAGAGGAGGATGCATTATTTCGCGAGATCAGCAACAGGGAGAGAACCGTCTCATGCACTCTGCGATATCATGAAAACGCAGGGATTGTGGTTGCGATTGGAAATCGGGCGTATACCGATCTGGTTTCCGAACTGCTCCGCGCTTTTGTCGAGGTTGCTTCCAGGAAAGGTGAGGTGTTCATCAATGGCCAGCTAAACAAACCAGGCGCAATCCCCATTCCCGAAGGGCAGCCCCTGACTATCCCTGAAGCCATCGCCCGCGCGGGTGGACTGACCCTGCGAGCAAACCAAAGCAAAATCAAACTTCAGCGCCCAGGCCAGCCCGAAAAGACCTTTTCAATGGATGAATTAAAACGAGAGACCGATCCCTCAAAATCGATTATTTTGCGCCCGGGTGATGTGATCGAAGTGCCGGATAAACTATTTTAGTATCGGTCTCACTGCCGGGAGGTCCCGAAAAAAATGTCCAACTCGCTTTCATTGAATCCATCGGAGGTCATTTTGGAAATGGCTGATCTGGCCCGAAGCGAGAATCTGTCCGCAAAGTCATTGCATTCCTCCACGGCTCTGGACGCAAAGTTGGATATAAAGGCAATCACCGCCGGAATTCGTGATGGAAATGAAACTGAGTTCCAGAAGTTTTACAAAGTATATAGCCCTCGACTGTTCCGGCTGTTGCTCGTGATTACTCGAGGGGATGAACATCTGACCACGGACCTGCACCAGGAAGTGATGATCCGCGCCGCCCGAAAGATGAAAGTCTTTGAGGATGAACGGAAGTTATGGAACTGGCTTTGCCAGGTCGCGCGAAATGCCTGGCTGGATCATTTGCGGAGGCTAAAGGTCCGGAAGCCACCGGAAGGATCAGGCAGTTCGCCCGTCGCACTTTCCGGCACGATCGAGAGCGAGCTTTTCGAATACCTCGAATCGGATTTGGCGCGCTTGCCGGAGGAAGAAAGAGCTTTGGTCGAAGCGTTTTACTATCGCGAGGAATCGCAGAAGGCCATTGCGGAAAAATCGGGGCGGAGTGTAAAAGCGATCGAATCTGAACTTGCGAGGGTTCGCCAAAAATTGAAAAAATTCATTCTGCGCCGTCTCAATGAAAAACGATAAGTCAGATCGATTACTGGAAGATGTGCTCCTCGGCGATGAATTCCGCCAGGCGGACGCGGCAGCTTATCAAAGCGCGTGCGAAGCCCTCTCCCAAAGACGGCGCGCGCGGCGGATTTTGGTTTTGTCGCGAAATTGCGCGCTCGCGCTTGTATTTTTATGCGCGACGGTCTGGATCTCAGAGACAGGTTTAAAGCACTCGCATTCGACGCGCACAGTGGCTTTGCCTTCTCAAGGACAAACCAGGCCTTCTGAGAAGAGCTTGTCTGATGAAGAACTGCTGGCGGCGTTTCCTCCCGGGACCTGTGCGCTTACCGAGATAGATGGCCGAAAAGTCCTGGTTTTCCGGGATGACGAGGCGAGGAAACGATTTCTGATGAATTAATTCAGAAGCGTTACGCTTCGAGTCGCTTCAAATAATCGTAAGAGTAAATGCCTGTGGAGTGACCATCGGCCCAGACAGGACTAATAGCATAACCTCCAACGTTGTTGAGCCGTAAAAGTTGGAAAGCCGAAGGGGTTAATGGCTTGTCCGGCGCCTTGTAGAGATTGCCCATCACGTCTATTTCGCCTTTGCAACCGGCGCAAGGGCAATGCCTGCGCATCTTTTCCAGCGGGATGTAGCTTTCGGTGTTGTCTTCCCAGCGGATGGCAAGTTCCGCGCCGATTTGCTGGATGTCCAAAGGGCGCATCCGATCAGTGGTTGAAAAGAAATTCTTTGCTGCTCAAGAGTGCCCAGAAAAGATCCTCGACTGCGGCTCGCTTGTCCTTCTCATCCACTTTTTCGAACTCGCCCAGGAGCTTTTGCTTCTCGGTTTCAGAAGGCATTCGCGCGAGCGCCCCGAGATAAGCCTGGTCAATGACCTTCTCGGCGTTTGGCTTTTCGTTCAGGAGTTTCTCGATGGCATTGTTTTTTGCACCCAGCTTTTTGTTGACTGAATCGCCATTAAAAATGTGAAGCACCTGCGTGACGCTTGGCTCTGCTGTGCGTTCGCAAGTGCAAGTTTGCTCCCGCTGCGCTCGGCCAAACGAGGTGAGAAAGTAGGATTCCACATTGGAATCCGGGAGTTGTATGGCACGCCACCCCGCCGGGTAACCTTTGAATTCCGTGGGCGCGCCAGTCGCTTGGGAATAGGCGTCCAGCAGAACTTCGGCCATGAGCCGCTTTGGATAATAATGCGAGTAAAAGCGAGTTTCCGTCTTGTTTTCAGGAAGGGCTTCGCTAGTGCGCTGGTAGGTCGCGGATTGAAGGATGGCGCGCATGAGCGCTTTGACGTCATACTTGTTCTCGACGAGGAATTTTGCGGCGGCGCTCAGTATTTTCTCGTTGCTGGCTGGATTGGTTACACGCAGGTCATCCACGCTTTCAACCAGTCCCACCCCAAAAAAGTTCGCCCAGATCCGGTTGACGATCGAGCGCGTGAAATAAGGGTTTTCCGCCGAGGTCAGCCATTTAGCCATATGTACGCGGCGGTCGGAAGGATCGTCAATTCCGATGGCTTCTCCGTCCAGCGGGGCGGGGATTTGCGGCTTCCCGCGCAAAGGTTGGACCAAATCGCCGGACGCAGAGACAAAAACCAGGTTTTCACCATCCCCAGCGCCATTCTTGAAACGCACGCGCGCGAAAAGATTGGCCATTTTGTAGTACTGGTCGTTCGTCCATTTCTCCATCGGATGGTTATGGCATTTCGCGCAATTGATTGACATGCCAAGGAACGCCTGCGACGTGGTCTCGGAAAGCTCGCGAGGATCCTCGTGCAGCACGAAGAAATTCGCTGCGCCGTTTTCGATGGTGCTGCCTTGAGCGGTCATCAGGCGGCGCACCAGCACATCCCACGGGGTATTCGCAGCCACGTTGTTGTGGACCCAATTGTAGTAGGACCACATCGCTTTCGAATTCAATTTCTTGCTGCTCACGAGCAGCAGCTCCGACCATTTGTACGTCCAATAATCAACGAACTCGGGCCGTTGCAAAGCCTGCTCAATCAACGCATCCCTTTTTCCTTCGGATTTATCTTCCAGAAAGGTCCTGGCTTCATTAGCGCTCGGTAAAATGCCCATGGTGTCGAGATAAACGCGCCGGAGAAATTCCGCGTCGCTCGATTTCGGGCTCGGAGGGAGATTGAGGCTTTTCAGTTTTTCCAGGACAAGCTCGTCGATGAAATTCCGGTGCTCGGCCTTGGCAAAAATTTCCTCCGGAACGTTATTTGTGTACGGAACGGTCACCGTCGCAATGGCGATCCGGCTCAAGTACCACGCGGTAATGGGTCCTTCTCCAAACCCAACCACTTTCACCAAGCCCTGGTCATCGACTTGCGTCACCGAGGCGTTCGCTGCGGTGTATTTCACCCATCGAGTTACATCCTCTTCATGCCCATCGCTGAAATGCGCACGGACATTGAATTGTTGCGTTGCTCCACTGCCGAGGACCGCCTGCGAGGGTGAAATGTCGATCCGCTCGATGCGAGAATCAGAATCTTTTGGGCCGGGAGTTCCAGCCGCAATCCAATCTGATAAAATCTTGTATTCCTGGGAATCGACCTCAAAACGTTTCCCGCCTTTATGTGGAATGGCAGCGGTGGCCTTGAGTAAAATCAAGCTGCGCCCCGGATCGTTGACCGAAATACGCCGGCCCAGCGCCTGCTTTGTCAGCACTAAGTAATCCCCATCGTTATCGTAACCTCGAAGGGACAACTTGAAACCGTTTTGGCCGGCCGCCGCGCCATGGCAAGCGCCCGCGTTGCAACCCGCCTTCGTCAGCACAGGCTGCACGTTATTGCGGAAGCTGATCTCCTCGGCGAGTGCCGATTCAAAGCCAAGCAACAGCAAAAAGGTCAGAACAAACTTATTTACTCCTGAGTTCTTCATTTCGCGGTGTTCCACAACTATAGAACCTTCGGCAAAAAATTAAAGCGCGAAGAAATATCTCCCACGACTCGCCTCAGGCCCGAGGGGGTCTCGACCTCAGCTCAGATTCTCTAACGAGCGCTGGGCCTGGGCTTTCTTAGCCTGCCAATCCGCCAATCGTTTTTGATGTTCTTCCAGGACTGCGGGTGGAACTTTTTGGGTGAAGTTCGGGTTATTGAGCTTCTGCTGAACTTTTTCGATTTCAGTGTCGATCTTTGCGATCTCTTTAATCAGGCGAGCGCGTTCGGCCTCGGTGTCGACCACGCCTTCACGAGGCAGGAAGAGATCGCCAAAGGAGGTTTGCACCGAAGGCGTTCCGCGGGGCGGCAGATAGTCCTGGCCCACAACATCGAGTGTTTCGGCGTTGAGCAGCAGCCTCAGGACTTCGCCTTCGTAGGGAGAAATGGCGCCAGCCGGGCGAACGATGAATTTAATTTTCTTTGAAGCCTGAATATGCGACTCGCGCCGAAGATTCCGACCCTGGGTGATCAATTCATGTTTGGCTTCGACGAGTTGTTCGTCGGTTTCATCGAGACTGTAGGCTTGCTTGAAATCGCCATCGAGCGCTTTGGGCCAGGGCGCGAACATGATTGACTTTCCCCCTTGATCGCTGGGCATGTCCTCGTTGTAATCCAAGCCATGCCAAAGCTCCTCCGTGACGAAGGGGAGAAACGGATGCATTAGCCGCAGAGTATGGGAGAGGACAAAATCCAACACCGCCAGAGTACTCGCCTTTTGGGCGGCGTCGTTCCCGTAAAAGACGGCCTTCGTGGTTTCGAGATGCCAATCGCAGAATTCGCTCCAAAAGAAGCGATAAACGGCCTGGGTGGCTTCGTTGAATTTATATTCCCCCAGTGAATCAGTAATTTCGCGAATGGCTCTGTCCAGGCGAAGCAAAATCCATTTGTCGTCGCTGGTCAGGCGTGAAGGATCGATTTCGCCTTGGGTTTCATCGCCCTGCATCTGGCGGAATCGGCAGGCATTCCACAGCTTTGTGCAGAAATTTCGTCCCAGTTCGACGTGTTGCTCATCGAACAGAACATCCTGTCCCAATGGCGCGGAACGCATCGCTCCGAATCTCAAAGCATCCGCGCTGTATTTGCTGATTAAATCAAGCGGATCAGGCGAATTGCCCAGCGATTTGGACATCTTGCGTCCGATTTTGTCGCGAACAATACCGGTCAGATAGACATCTGCGAATGGCTTCTTGCCTGTATACTCAAAGCCCGCCATGACCATACGGGCCACCCAGAAAAAGAGAATTTCCGGCGCGCTCACCAGCACCGAAGTCGGGTAAAACTTCGCGCGGGTCTTTTCATCCATGGTGGCAAACGGCCAAAGCCATGAAGAAAACCACGTATCAAGCACATCCGGATCTTGCTGCCAATCAGGCCCGGGCGAATCGACCTGGCAGCGTTGTTCGCCGTCTCGATACCAAACCGGAATACGATGCCCCCACCAGAGCTGCCGCGAAATGCACCAGTCATGAATGTTTTCCATCCAATGGTCGTAGACTCTATGCCAGCGCTCCGGGAAAAACTTTAGCCCGCCCGTTTGGGCAACTTCGCGGGCCTGTTTCACACTGGGATATTTCAGGAACCATTGTTCCGAAAGCCGCGGTTCGATCGGAACATCCGCGCGTTCGCTAAACCCGACGTTGTTCTGGTAAGGCTCCTCTTTTACTAGCGCGCCCAGTTCCTCCAGCTTTTCTACCGCAATTTTGCGCGCCTTGAAACGATCCGTGCCGGCCAAATCCACCCCTGCCAAATCATTCATGCTCCCATCGGGATTCATGATGTCCACGACGGGCAATTTGTGACGCTGGCCGATTTCAAAGTCGGCTGGATCATGGGCGGGCGTAACTTTCAGGACACCGGTGCCGAATTCGAAATCCACGTGATCATCGCCAATGATCGGAATGAGTTTTTTCTCGCGCGGGTATTCTGCGGGCAGGGGCCGCAATGCGTGCTTTCCGATATATTGCGCATAGCGTGGGTCTTTTGGATTCACCGCTATTGCCGTGTCCCCCGGAATTGTCTCGGGGCGAGTGGTTGCAATCGTTAAGAATGTTCCCGGCTCCTGGGCGACTTCGACTTTGAAGTAATAGAGAAGGCCGTTTTGAGTCTTCATGATTACTTCTTCGTCCGAAAGCGCGGTCTGAGTCGCGGGGCACCAATTCACCATTCTTTTGCCCCGATAGATCAACTCCTTATTGTAGAGATCAACGAATGTTTCAGCCACTTTCCGGGAGTAGGCCGGGTCCATGGTGAATCTTTCGCGCGACCAGTCGCAGGAGGCCCCGAGCTTCTTCAATTGCTGGATGATGATGCCGCCATGCTTCTCTTTCCATTCCCAAACGCGTTTCAAAAACTCTTCGCGCCCAATATCCCGCCTGGTTTTGCCCTCTTCCTTCTTTATTTTTTTCTCGACCATTACCTGGGTCGAAATGCCGGCGTGGTCGGTTCCCGGAAGCCAGAGAACTTCCTTGCCTTCCATTCTCGCTTTGCGCGCCAGAATATCCTGCACGGTATTGTTCAGCACATGTCCCACATGCAGAATACCGGTGACGTTCGGCGGAGGCATTACTATTGAATAAGCAGGCTTTTTCGAATCAGGATTGGCAAAGAAGCAGCGTTCTTCCAACCAATATTGATACCATTTGGATTCAACAACGCTCGGTTCGTAGTTCTTGGGAATTTCGGGCATGATCAAAAATGGGCTCCGTCAATAATCGTAAACTTGCCGTATTGTGCGAAATGCTGGTCGAAGGAAATTGCTTCGCTCAGACGCAATCTCTCCATAATAATGAAAGAAACTGCATCCGCGAAGGAATAGCTTTTATCCTTGTGGGTCTTAAGAAGTTCCACGGCTTTTTTCTGATCCTCAAATGTGGGCTGTTCGATGGTTAAAACCCTGTTCTCCCAGAAATCGCGAATGACCATCTCGCGAATCTCGGGAACGCGGCAAAAGTAGGCTTGAACCTCTGCAAATAAGAATGGCGTCACCACTAAATAGCAGCGGTTTTCGACTACCCATTGAGCTATTTTTCTGGATCGCTGGTAGCAGGTATCATTCTTATCGCGCAACCCGATCCAATACCCGGAGTCCGCAAAAACTTTCTTCATTGCTCAACAGGTGAACGCAAAACCCATTTTCCTTTAATTTTTTCGTACTGCTTGGGACTTCCGTAAACGTAGTGATCGTGATTAATTGCGCCATCCTCGTGCCCCTTCCAACCAGCAAGATCAGGGCTTTCCTCCAACATCGGATTTTTTGTCCATGCGTCATCAGGGATGCGCATTTTCTGATCAATTAACTCACGAACGACCGCAGCCATGGGCTCTTTGCGACGGTCGGCTTCCGATAGGAGATACTCATGCTCTGCCCGTGTGAGATAAATCTGTGTGCGAATCATAGTATCATCTGACGCAGCAGCGTATACCGCCTCGTCCTTGAGGATTGCAGGCTCTGACTTCTTCGTTTTCATACCGCGAAGTATACGGCACGATGTATAGATGTCAAGCCTCTTTAAACAATGCGAACTGGACGCTATCCACCAGTGCCTGAAGGCTGGCCTCCACGATATTTTCGCTCACACCCACGGTGCTCCATTCCTCTTTGCCATCGGTGGATTGAAGAAGGACGCGTGTTTTCGCTGCGGTCCCGACGCCACTATCCAGAATGCGCACCTTGTAGTCCGTGAGCTGAACCTTCGCGAGACTCGGGAAAAATTTGATGAGCGCCGCCCGAAGAGCTGAATCAAGAGCATTTACGGGTCCGTCCCCATCGGCGACAGTATGCGCGCGCTTCTCGCCCACACGAACTTTCACGGTTGCTTCACAAGTGGAAGCAGTGCCGTCCCGGCGCATGGAGACATGATATGCGTCAACTTTGAATGGCGCATGTTCGTGCTTCAATGTTTTGCGAATAAGCAAAGCCAGCGAACCTTCGGCTGCTTCAAACTCGTACCCTTCATGTTCCAATTCTTTGATCCGGGTGAGAATCCCTTTCAACTCAGGCGTCTCATTGGTGATTTTGAAGCCGAGTTCCTGCGCTTTCATCACGATGTTGCTGCGGCCCGCAAGATCGCTGATCAAGATGCGCCGGCTGTTTCCCACAAGCTCCGGATTCACATGTTCGTAGCTGTGAATCACTTTCTGAATGGCGTTGACGTGAGTTCCGCCTTTGTGCGCGAAAGCCGCCGAGCCAACCCACGGGTGGCGAGCGTCATGACGTATGTTGGCGATTTCGTCCACGAATTGCGAAAGTTCCTTGAGCTTCAGCAATGAAGGCTCAGGGAGGCAGCGAAGTCCCATTTTCAAAACCAAATTCGGAATGACACTGGTGAGGTTGCAATTGCCGGTTCGCTCGCCATAACCATTGATCGTGCCTTGGACATGGGTTGCACCTGCATCGATGGCGACCAACGCGTTGGCAACACCCAGGCCTGTGTCATTATGCGTATGGATGCCGATTCGGGCTTTCAACCCCGCTCGGGCGGCCTGGACAATCCGGGTGATCTCTGATGGCAAGCAGCCTCCGTTGGTATCGCAAAGAACGATCAATTCAGCGCCAGCTTCTTCCGCCGCGCGCCAGGTGGCCAAGGCGTATTCCGGGTTATCTTTGTAACCGTCAAAGGCATGCTCGGCATCGTAAATGACCCGGCGGCCATTTTCTTTCAAATAGCGGACGGTGTCGCGGATCATTTCCAGATTTTCCTCCGGAGTGGTGTTCAAAACCTCCCGGACATGCAGCATCCAGGTCTTGCCATAGATCGTGATTATTGGCGTGTCCGCAGCCAGCAGGAGGAGGACTTGGTCATCCACCTGGACGGGGAGATTCTTGCGCCGGGTGGAACCGAAAGCGGCCAGCTTTGCATGCTTAAAATTCTTTCGCTTAACCTGTTGAAAGAATTCCACATCCTTCGGATTGGAGCCTGGCCAGCCTCCTTCAATGTAATGAATACCAAAAGAATCGAGGCGTTCTGCAATACGCAGCTTGTCCGCCACAGAGAAATTGATGCCTTCTCCCTGACTGCCATCGCGCAGGGTTGTATCGTATATCTCTATCTCAGGATTCATAACAAAAGAGAACCACAACTATATTCGCACAATTGGGGCTTTGCAAAGGCTTTGCCGAGTTGAATGCACCTCACACCTTCCGCTCTTCTCGAAAAGAAGAAGGATCCTCAATGCAGAACGCGAGTTGTGCAAACAACTCGCGTTCCACCCAAAGAACGAAAATGGAAGTTCCCGAATCTACTTTTTGGGAGCCGCGCCCTGTTTCTGTTGTTCGGCCTTTTGCTTCTCGATCTCGCGTTTCACGTCTTCCGGTTTGAGGACTTCGATCTTTGCGCCTTTCTTCAATTCTTCCGCCGAGGGAACTTTGATGATATCGCTGGTAACGGGCTCGCCGGGCGTCGGCGGTTTGTCAGCAGGGGTAATGTCTACGAGTTCTACATCGAAAATCAAAGTTGAGTTCGGCTCGATTTGAGCGCCGCTGCCGCGTTCGCCATAAGCAAGGTCCGAGGGAATGTACAATTCCCAATGGGAACCCTTCTTCATTTTTTGCAGGGCTTCGGTCCAGCCTTTAATCACGCCGTCGACGCGGAACTTCGCGGGCTGCCCGCCGTGCTTGTCGCTGCTGTCGAATACAGTTCCGTTAATCAGTTTGCCCGTATACTTCACGGAAACCTGATCGCTCGCTTTTGGGGACGGACCGTCTCCCTCCTTGATTATTTTGTACTGCAAGCCATCCGGGAGGGCAACAACACCTTCTTTGGATTTGTTCTCAGCCAGGAATTTCTCTCCTTCCCCTTTATTTTTGCCCAATTGTTCGGTGCGGCGCTGCTGATACTTGGCCTGCATCTCCGTTTGCAGTTCTTTGAAAGTTTCGCGCATCTGTTCTTCCGTCAGCAAAGTTTTATCTGTCTGCATGGCATCTCTCAGGCCGCGCAACAGCAGCTCCGGATTTACCTCAACCCCTTGTTTTTTCAGGTTGGCGCCCATGTTCATGCCCAAGGCATAACTGGTCCTGTCCTTTTTATCCTTTAATTCCGAGCTGACGTTGGTGTTGGCATTCGCATCACCCTCCGCTCCCCTGGCCAGGAGAGAAGCTCCTAGCATCATTGTTGCAAATAACGGCAATTTCATTTTTGTATTCCTTGTTTCGGCTAATCTACAAGTTTGAGCCGGAAAGTCGAGCAGAAGGATTTGGGTTCCTCAATAATTTCCGCCAATTGCCGGTCACCAACCCGCTGATCTCCTTTTGGAAAATCGATTGACCTTTGAAACAGTTATTGGGAAGATTCTGGCACAAATTGTGCGGCATTTCGAACTGACCAAGCTACTTAAGACCATGAACTCTCGACTGATTCGAACAGGAGTCTGTTTTATTCTGCCTACGCTGGCGCTTACGTATGGAATCAGGCCGATTCAGGCCGCGCCCTCTCCTGAAACAATTGACATTGTTTCCAGGCCGTACCAGGCTTCGAAGCTTGCTCTGGGAGATTCGGGCGATGTCCAGTTCAGTGCTGATGGCCGTTACGCCGCGTTCGTAAGTGGAGCGAACAACCTCGCTCCCAACTCACAAAACGGATTTGCGCTCGATATTTTTATTCGTGACCTGCAAAGCAAATCGAATGTCCTCATCAGCATCGCCAACGATGGAAGCGCCGCCAATAGCCATAGTCTCGATTACTCTATCAACGCTGATGGACGTCTGGTGTTGTTTTCCAGCGAGGCCTCCAATTTGATCCCCGAGGACACTAACAATGCGCCTGATGTTTTCCTGCGAGATTGGCTAAACTCCAAAACCGAATTGATCAGCGTTGGTTCCGGTGGGGAGTCTGGCAATAGTAGTTCCGGCGCGGCCATCTTCACGCCGGATGGAAGGTTCGTTGTCTTTGAAAGCGCCGCTTCCAATCTGGTCAGTGGAGATAATAATGATGGCGTGGATTTGTTCCTTCGGGATCGATCCAAAAAGGAAACGACTCTTTTGACGCGGACTTTCAATGGCACGGGCAGTGTTTTGGGTGCTCCAAAGGATTCTGGAAATTACCTGGCCAGCATTTGTGATGATGGCGGCTATGTCGCTTACGTATCGCGAGGCAGTAACCTGGTTTCGGGCGCAATGAACGGGATGAGCCAGATTTATCTCCACGATACGCAAAACCACACGAACATTCTCGTGACCAGTGGAACCGGTGGAAAACCCGGAACCAAAGATTCCGATCAGCCTGTTTTGAGCGGAAACGGTGCGTTCGTCGCTTTTCTGAGCATGGCTGATAACCTCGTGGCCGGCGCGGTGACGCCTAATACCTTCTATCTTTATGTGTACGATGTAACGGCTGGCCAAATCGCTCGCGTTACCCCTCCAAAGACCAGCCCGATCTCTTTCGGCGAAATAATCCTGAGCAAAGATGGTTCGAAGCTGGCCTACACTTTCAATGATGAGATTTATATTTACGATACCGCGGCTAAAACCAGCACGCTTATAACTAAAGACGCCAACGGTCTTGCGGTTGTGGGATTTTCCGACTCGATTTCCTTTTCGGAGGATGGTAAGCGGCTCGCCTTTCTCAGCAGTGGGCAGGGCCTTGTCGAGACACCGAGTTCCGCGGCTGAAGTTTACGTGGCCGACACCCAAACTGGTGAAATCACGCTGGTGAGTCTGAACGCCGCAGGAGATGGCCCATCGGAGGAAGATTCATTGTTTCCGCAAATCAGCGGAGATGGGCGTTTCGTTGGCTTTGTGGCCAACGATAGCGATCTTGTGGAACCGGACAATAATTCCGCGCAAGATGTTTTCCTGGGCGATGCCACCGGCCAAACCGCTCCAATTCTCATTTCCGTGCCCGATCCGAATGCTGCATCAACCAGTGCGGATGGCTTGAGCACGGCATCTCAGAATGCCATCACTAGAGATGGGCGATATGTCGTTTTTTCGAGCCTGGCCAACGACATTGTTCCAAACGACGATAATCTTCAACGCGACATTTTCCTGCGCGATCTCCAGGCGAACACCACAATTCTCATCAATGGCGATGCGGCCGGTAATCCGCCTGAAACGGATAGTTCCTTTGATCCTGTTATAAGCATAGACGGGCGATTCGTCGCTTTCACGAGCAGGGCCCCGCTTTTACCATTGGACACAAACGGCGTGGAGGACATATATCTCCGCGACACCCAAACCAAAACCACGGCCCTGATCAGCGTGAACAAGGATGGCACTGCTGCTGGTAATCGCGGCTCAACTCTGGCCCGGATCAGCAATAATGGTCGATACGTTTCGTTCCTAAGCTCCGCGACAGACCTCGTCCCAAACGATGTCAACAACGCCTCGGACGCATTCGTTCGAGACATGCAAACCGGCACAACTGTCCTGGCGGGTAAAGCCACGGTCGCGCCTCTTCTTTCTCCGAGTGGAAAATATGTCATTGTGCGGGACGTGAACAAAAGCTCGCTCTTCGAACTTGGCACTGGACAAGTTATCCCTGTTAGCACCTTGACGTGGACCGCCACTGGATCGTTCAGCGACGACGACAAATTCCCCTTCATAACAGGACCGATCCCTTCGGATGCACTTACCATTTTCGATCCCGCCACAGTCCAAACAGAAACCGTGATCCCGACAGATACGATGCCTGGCAGTGCGGTATTGAGCCCTGACGGGCACTATGTCGCATATGAAAAAGTTATCCATACCGATGCGGGTCTACGATTCCAAGTGACCGTCCGCGACCGTTCCAATGGCAGCGAATTGGCCGTGACAGATCCATCCCCTATCCATGTCCGGCCAAGCCCTGCGTTTAGCGCCAATGGCAAATTCCTCGTCTTCAGCACACCCAATCTTGAAGCCGGCGCGGGAGACACAAACCCGCTTTCGGACATCTTTGCTTTCGATATCGCCCAGCACGCGCTAAAACTCATTTCGGGGGCTGCCGCCGAGAGTGATTCGCCTGCCTCCTCCAGTGCCCCCAGCATCAGCGCCGATGGATCAGTGATTGTCTTCACTTCTGCAGCAGACAGCCTCGTGGTGAACGACCTCAACAATTTCCCGGATGTCTTCGTTTATTACCAGGGTGCAGCTTCAGGAGTTCAGATCAAGGCGAGCCTTAGTAATCAAGGCAAACTGGTGCTTAGCTGGCCTTCGACAAGTGGAAAGCAATACCAATTGCAATCCGCGGGAAGCTTGGGTGGAACCTGGTCAGATATTGGCGGACCGCAAAGTTCCGAGAATGGCTTCAGCATCCTCATAGATCCCACAACGAATACCCAGCAATTCTACCGCGTGAAGGAATTATAGATTCATGATGATCAATTTCCTTTTTTGACAGCAGCATTGATCGTCGGTTCATCGAGCGGCAAAGGCTCATTGAAATTGGCTTGACTGAAATCAAGTTTGTAGATCACGCCCTCGTAGCCCACGACGTAAATATTGCCCTGCTTGTCCGTCCCAAAGGAAGCGAGTCCTTGCGGCGACGTAGCAACCTGACGAACTTTTTCCAGGATTCGATTCTTCTGGGTAATTCCCCAAATGCGCCGGGAGGTGTAATCGCCGCAAATATAAACGTCGTAGAAAGAAGAATTTTTGTCGCCTCGGTAGACGTAGCCTCCGGTGATGGAATTGCCGTATTTTCGTTTGTATGCGAAGACGGGCGGGACGTAGACAGCGCCTTCCTTGCGGTAGCGATTTGAGAATGGTTCAAATCCTTCATAAACATTCCAGCCGTGGTTCTCGCCCTGCCGCACAATACAAACCTCCTCAACCCTGTCTTGGCCGACATCGCCAACCCAGAGATCGCCCGTGGCGGAATCGAAACTGAATCGCCACGGTTCCCGAAAACCAAACGCCCAGATTTCTGGCCGCGCGCCTGCCTGCTGCCGAAAGGGATTATCCGCAGGAATGGCGTAGGGCAAACCCGCATCGCGATGGTCCACATCAATCCGAAGCATCTTCCCGAGCAATGTGGTCATGTCCTGCCCATGCCCTTGCGGGTCCTGCTGTGGGCCGGTGTCACCCATCCCAAGGTAAAGATAACCATCCGGCCCAAATTGAATGCAGCCGCCGCTATGGTCCTGCGTCACGCTCACGATTTTCAGCAAGCGCCGAGATGCTTTTGCCGAATCTCGCTTCAAATCAGAAGCCGCTTCCTTTTCGACGAGCACAGTCGCGATCTTTCCTTCCTCGATCACCTGATGTTTGAGATAATACTTTTGGTTCTCGCGGAATCTCGGATGAAAGGCGATACCAAGAAGCCCATTGGGTCCGCGCTCATTGAACAGCTCAGCCGAGAAATCGCCGAAAATCGACTTGGTATCTCCACTCGGATTTTTTTCCAGGAGCCAAATCTTCCCGGTTTGATGAACCACCACGAATCCATTGCTCAATCCAGGCACCTGTTCAAACCACACCAACCCGGAACGCACATCTCCCGGCGCATGGACAAACGAGTGGGGAAAGCGCAGTTCTTCGCTAAAAAATGGACGAACCGCCACTGGATTTCCAAGGATCGGAATTGCCCCTGGCATGCCGCGCTCGCTTTTCGCGGAATTCTCAGGCTGACGCAATGTTGCAAGATATTCGATCAAATCCGTGAATTCCTGCAAAGAAAGACCCGCTTGGAGACCTTCCGGCATAAGCGAAATGTTGCTCCCGCGCTGCGCTTTAACTTCTGCAACGGGTAATCGAACTAACCGGCCATCAGCACCCATCAGAGAAATGCTCTGATCATTAGCCTCTTTCACAATCCCGGTGTATTCCTCGCCGGATCTTGTTTCGATTACGGTCGTCCCGTAACCCACCGCGATTGCCGAGGACGGTTCCAGAATGGCATTGATCAACTCGCCTCTCGGGAATTTATCGCCAGCGGCAAACAGGTCTGGTCCTGCCTTCGCGGCGCTGCCGTCGGTGACATGACACTTCGTACACGCCGCTCTTTCTTCGGAAAGAAAAATCTCCTTCCCTCGACTTGGGCTGCCTTCATGCCCAATTGCATAGCCACGATATTCTCTCGCGGATAGAGGAGTGGCAGGATCTGCCGCACGCAAGCTGCCCAAGGTACAAAACAACGCGCTGACAGAGATTAGCAATTTCATCTCAAACATAACAAAATTACTATCCATGCTGCTTGCGCGCCACCCACCAACCGGCAATGGCCCCACTCAAATGCCCCTCCCATGAGATAAACCCAGCTTGCGGAAGCATCCCATAAAAAATTCCACCATAAAAGAACAGTATCACCAATGCAATAAACGCGGTTTTCCAGGTCCTTAGCCACCAGGCCGACCCAATCAAATACACAACCAACCCGTAGATTATCGAGCTTGCACCAATGTGAATCGCTGGACGTCCAATGATCCAAGTCCCAAGACCACTGAATAGCCAAATCCAAATCAGCGCTTCGTCGGCATTATATTCTTTATGGGAGAAGAGGACGACGAGCAGAATGAACAATGAAACCGCGTTCGCCGTGAGATGCGCCGCGTTATAATGCAGCAGCGGACTGAAAAGAATTCCGATTAGCCCAAAGAGATTGCGCGGATGAATGCCATATAAGTTGAGGCGTCCTCCAACAAAGGCGTTGATATAAAAAACAGCGAACATCACCAGCACAATGATGCCGCTGATTTCGAACGCTCCGGCCGCTGATGTCCCTCCCGCGCGCCTCTTTTTCACGGATTACTCGGCAACAGCTACTTCGTCGCTTTGCGCAAGTGGAGACGGTGTGTCCGGCTCCTCAGCCCCAGTCGTCACCGCCTGGGTCTGAGGGTCCAAAGGGCGGTGTTCGATCCGCTCCTTTTCTTCGTGGGCTTTGTGGAATTTGACGCTCACGATTTTCGAGACGCCATGTTCTTCCATCGTCACGCCATAAAGCACATCAGCCATTCCGATGGTCCGCTTGTTGTGCGTGATGATGACAAATTGCGAATGTTCCAGGAAACGTTGCAGAATTTTGATGAAACGATTGATGTTCGATTCATCCAGCGGCGCGTCCAATTCGTCCAGCACACAAAAGGGGCTCGGTTTCACCTGGTAAATTGAGAAGAGCAGCGCGACTGCGGTCATGGTCTGCTCCCCACCGGAGAGCAAAGAGATGCTCTGGAGCTGTTTTCCTGGAGGACGCGCAACGATGTCGATCCCGCTTTCCAGGACGTCGCCTTCGTTCACCAAAACAAGATCGGCTTTGCCGCCGCCAAAAATCTCCACGAACATCTTTTGGAAATTCTCGCGAATTTTCGCGAAGGTGGTGGTGAACATCTCGCGCGTTTGCGAGTTGATCGTGTTCAGGGCTTCAAGCAATTGCTCCTTGGCCTTAACTAGATCTTCGTGCTGTTGATTCAGAAAATTGTAACGCTGCTCGGTTTCCTCGTATTCCTCGATGGCCACGAGATTGACAGGACCCATTTCGTCCAAGCGTCTCTGCAACGTGCTCACTTGTTCGGTCACGGCATTCCAATCCGTAGCCAAACCGCGCGTGGCCATCTCTTCCAGGGAAAGTGTTTCGACTCGAGCAGGACCTTCATCCGCATAGGTGATGGTGATGCATTCCCCGCGAATGTCGTCCAGGTTGATCTGATATTTCTCCTGCACCCGCTGCAGCAGGTTTTGCACGCTCATGTTTTTCTGCGCGAGTTCGACGTCGATGATGCCGCGACGCTGCTGCAATTCAGTCAGGCGGCGCCGATGGTCCTTAAGATTCTCTTCACGGCTTGAGATGTCACCTTCCTGCGCTTGCTTTTGCGTGCCCAGTTCAGCGATCTGCGTATTGACCTGCTCGCGCTGATGTTGAAGACCTTCGATTTTGGATTGCGACTCCTGAATTTCGCGCTCGAATTGCTCACGGCGTTGCACGAATGAGGCGACCTCGTTTCGCCGAAGCTGAACGAGTTGTTCCAGTTCCCGGAGACGATTCTGCAAAGTATTTTGTTGCTGGCGGAAAGAGGAAGTGACCTGCTCCTCCGTGGCGAGCGCGACTTTAACCTCGGTTAAGGACGCATTTGCTGCATCCCGCTGCTGGCGCAAGCCCTCTAGGGCGTTGGTAAATTCGGAAACACGCTGCTGCAAGCTAGACTCCTGCGATTCGAAATCACTGATTCGCGCCGCCAGGGCATTACGTTTATCCCTTCCTTCCTGATCCTGCGCCGCCAGTCGTTGATGCTCGTATGCGACCGTCTCGATTTTTTGACCCAGGTTTCGCAGGGAACTTTGGAGGGCGTTAAATTCACCCTGTCGGGTAGCAATGGCGACTTCCTGGGAACGCAACTCGGTCCGCGCTTGCTCAAGACTGGCTTGCAGCGCCGTTTGTTCGCTTTGAATCGCGCCCTTTTGGCGGCTGGCTTCATTTACCTGCTCCTGGAGCTGGGCAAGCGTCGATTGAAGTTCTTCGATTTGATTTTTCCGGGCCAGAATTGAACTGGCGGGCTGACCGGAATTATTGCCCGACCCACCAGTAAAAACGCCCGCTCTGCTCAGAATCTCACCTGCCGGAGTAACAAAATCGAAATAGCCGTTCGATTCCCGCCATGCAGCCGTTGCGGTCGCAAGATCGGGGGCAACACACGTTCGGCCAAGGAGCCTCCGAACCAACGGCTGAATCGATTCCGCCGCCTGCAAAAGGTTAAGTGTCGGAATCACACTCGGAGGAAAGATTTCCGGCAATGGTTCTTCACCAAGAGCGGAAAGATCAAGCGCGGCCAGGCTCGCGCGGCCTTTCTTGTTCGCAGTCAACTCGGCGATAACCTTCTCAGCGATCGCCGGATTCTCCACCAGAACCAACTGGAGGTTGTGTCCAAGGGCCGTCTCAATCGCCATGATATTTTCATCGGCGACTTTGATGCGATCGGTAAGGGAACCCAGCACCCCTTCCGAGCCTTTGAGAATGGCCTGTGTGCCCGCGCTGAAACCCTCATAAGCGTGCTGAAGTTGTTCCAGAACATTGAATCGCGAACGCTTTTCCGCCTGTTGCCGCACTAATTGATCCATCGCCTGGGATGCGCGATTCAATTCCTCCTGCAACTCACGGAGGCGGGCTTGGCGTTCCTCCACCGTGCCACGACTGCTCTGGATATTGAGCTTTTCCGCTTCGACATTGGCCGCGAATTCCTGAAGCCGCGCTTCCAGCCGCGATTTCTCTTCCTCAAGCTGAACCTTCTCGGCGGCCAGTTTTTCAATGCGCACAACATTGCCCTGCTTCTGCAAGTCCAGCGCATTGATCTCGTTTCGAGAACGTCCAAGCTGCTGGGCCACGGCAAACAGATCGGCCTGGGCCTTGCGAAGCTCCTCCTGTTTGTCCGAAAGTTCTCGTTCTACAGCCTGGACCGCCTCACGCCGCGTTTCCAGATTCTTGCGATGTTCGCCAAGGGCGATCCCTGCTTGATTCAAGCGGTCCGTGACGCCCTGAAGTTCGCTTTGGGCCGTTGAGCGCCGTTCTTCCGCTTGATTGATGTCCGACTTGGCCTTGGCGTTTTGCGAATCCAATTCCGCAAGACGTTCCTGGTTGAAATGAATGCGATTGTCATTCCGTTCGATTTCGCTCTTCAATTCCAGCCCATGCTGCTGCGCCTGGTGCAGTTCCTGTTCAAGTTCCGCCAACTGCTCTCGTAATTGGTGAACCTCATTTTCGCCGCGCAGAACCGCCTCGGAACAAACTTCCGTTTCGATCTGGAGTTTATGCACCGTTTCTTCACGTTCGCGGATTTCCGCGATCAATTGGTCGAATTGGTGCCGGGCGAGCTGGGTATCCAGATGCTGCAGTTCGGTCAGGATTTGCTTGTAACGTCGCGCTTTTCCAGCCTGGCGCTGAAGCGAGCCGATCTGGCGCTTCACTTCCTTAATCAAATCCGCTGCGCGAAGGAGATTTTGGTCGGTGTACTCCAGCTTGCGCATCGTTTCCTTCTTCTGCGCTTTGAACTTGGTAATCCCAGCCGCCTCTTCGAAAACCAGCCGTCTGTCATCGGGTTTGCTCGAAATGATTTGTGTGATATTCCCCTGGGCCATGATGCTGTAACTGCTCCGGCCCATACCGGTTCCCATGAAAAGCTGCTGAATGTCTTTGAGCCTACAGGCGACCTTGTTGATAAAGTATTCCGACCCGCCATCCCGAAAAACACGCCGCGTGACCGTCACTTCATTGAATTCGACCTCCACTCCCGCAGCTTTGAGATGCTCGCCATCCACATCGCCAATCGTCAACGAGACCTCCGCCATGCCCATTGCTTTGCGATAATCGGTCCCGTTGAAGATCACATCCGCCATTTCCCCGCCGCGCAGCGCCTTTGCCGATTGCTCGCCCAAAACCCACCGGATGGCGTCCGAAATGTTCGATTTCCCGCACCCATTCGGCCCCACAATGGCCGAGACACCCGGCATGAAGTTCAAGCTGGTTTTATCTGCAAACGATTTAAACCCGAGCGCCGTTAAACTCTTAAGATACATTGCGAGATCGTTTTACCCTAAAGGACAGGTTGGTGTAAAGCAAAAAAACACATTACCTTGTGGTGTCCCGCAATTGACCCACTATGGATTGACGTCATGGATCTTTGGAAATGTGGGCTTCGCTGCTACTGATCGTTCAGCTATTGGGGCCGATGAATTAAATGATGCGCGTTGGCGATTATGGCTGGCCTTGAGGCGCGTCCGCCCATAAATGAAGGAGATTCAAGCCCGAAATTCTTGCGATCCACAAAAGCGCGAGCATTTTTGCTCTCCTGTTGCGAACTCATCGGCTAATATCTGGTCGTGGCCAGTGATACACTTACGTGCAACTGCCGGAACTGCGGGATGATCGTTTGTTACACGAAGACCGACGCGGGGGCGACGATCAATTGTCCGCGTTGCTCACAAACGATGATACTCGCAGGCGAGTTGGCGCCGGTGGCCACGATCCGGCGGGTTCAACACCACACTCTTCCTTTGATTATGACGGTGATCGGCGGCTTCGCGCTTATGGTTTGGTTCCCGATTGGGACAGTACTGGGACTTGTGCTCGTGGTTTTTGCCTGGAAAAAATCGAGCCGCTTCGTTTGCTCCAGTTGCCAGACACCTTTGAAAAACCCAAATCAACGAGCCTGTTCCGGCTGCCGCGCGGCGTTTACTACCGATTGAACTTTTAACTTCCCCCTTTCGCGAAACCTCCGCAGTGAGTAAATAGAGGCCGTGACGTTGGAAGATCATTTGGGTGACATCATTCGCAAGGCAAGACAGGCGGCGAACATTTCGGCTGAAACGGCGGCTTCGGCGGCGGGCATTTCCGCGGAGGAGCTGAACGCGCTCGAGGAAACAGGCACCGTCCAGAAATCGATCAATTTCCTCAAGCTCGCGCCTTTGATTTCCCTTCAACCGCAAAAGCTCGAACGCATCGCCGAAGGATGGCTGCCGAAAGAAACGGATCTTTCTACATGGCGCGAACTGCGGCAAATCACAACCGCTCGCCGCTACCCAGTTAATTGCTATTTGGTCTGGGATGAAGTGACGCGCGAGGCTGCTCTTTTCGACACCGGTTGGGATGCCGCGCCCATCTTCAAAGAAATCGACGAAAACAAAGTCGAGCTAAAGCACCTTTTTCTCACCCACACACATGAGGACCACATCGCTGCTTTGGCCGACGTGCGGCGGCGTTTTCCAAAAGTGAAGCTGCATTCCAGCTCGAAAAGTGCGCCGCCCGAGCAGCGCAACCGCGCGAACGATTTCACTCACCTCGGCAGCCTGCGCATCACAAATCGGGATACCCCAGGCCACGCCGAGGATGGCGTGACCTATGTAATAGGAAACTTTCCGGACGATGCGTCGAATGTTGCCGTTGTGGGCGACTGCATTTTCGCAGGATCAATCGGGCGCGGGTTTCAATCCACAGAGTTGTTGAAACAGAAAATCCGCGAGCAAATCTTTTCCCTACAGCCGGACACGCTCATCTGCCCAGGCCATGGGCCGCTCACAACCGTGGCTCAGGAAAAGGAAAACAATCCGTTTCTTTAGACTGTCACTTCAAATCAGGCCGCCGGCAGCGAAAGAGCGTCGGTCGACTATCGCGCGGATATTTCTGACGTGGCAATCCATTGTTGTCGGTCACGAGCCAAAAGTAGTTCGCATCGACCGCCAGCCCTTCCATCGTTCCAGTGGGAAAGTTTATTTTGTAGGCGACCTCCGGGGCCAGTTCCATCCGTTCATAGCTGTATTCAGCAACGACCTGGTGCGTCTCAGGATTGACCTTGAGGATGGCTCGATGATTTCGGTCCAGGACGTAAAGCGCTTGGTCGAACCAACTCAGGTCCGAGTACTGCGGCCCACCCAAGGCAACCCAGGTTGCGGTCACTTCGAAATCATCCGCCACTTTTAACGTTTTCAGATCAACCACGATGAGCCGCGGACGTTGTCTTTCATTGGCGAGATAAAGCTTTCCGTTCCCAACGGCGATTCCTTCAAATGAAGCATTCGGATCAATCGAAAAATATTTGTCCACTGAAGAGAAATCTATGTTCAGGCGGGAGATCGAGCGTTTGGCCAGATCGTAGCGCAATATCCATCGACGGGATTCTTCACAGGTATAAATGTTACCATCGGGATCAACCGCCACACCTTCCGTATCGAAGCGAATGTTTCCCGCCTCAGGCAAACGATACAGGTCCGCGCGAGAAAAAATGCCCAGTGGTTTTAGGTTCGCGCTCGAGTTCGTCCCGAGCGCAATCTTGTAAAGCTCCGGCCCACGATCATTCACCGTGAGCAATGTTCCTGTTAAGGTAAAGGCCAACCCGGAAGCATCAAAGCGTTCTCCCTCAGGCGGATTGAGCTGCCATGTCGCTTCCGCACTGAGAATATGCCTGGGAATGCCGGCCCTGTGGACCTCGGGAGCAGTTTGGCTGGAACAGCCAGCCAACGAGCAGAGCAACATCAGCGGAAAGCTGAAGGAGCGAAACGCTCGGTCGAGGGGCTTAAAAATGCCCCTTTCGATTTTGAAATGGCGATCTCGCACATCCCCATCTAATGGCCCAGGCCAACCAGGTCAAGGTGCGGAAAAAGTTCTGGACTGGGGATTAATTCGCTTGTCGCGAGGCGGAATTCAATCGACTTCCCAGAATTAAAAACGTGGCCATGTAGCGCCACTTCGGCGGTAGAGAACAGTTCGATAAATGGTGCCAGAAGGAAACGGCCGCCTTAAGGGATTGCGCTCACAAACACTTTGTCAATTCGGTCTTCAAGAGCGTGTTCCGAAGCAAACGTCTCCACCCTTGATTTTATTGTGCAAACTCATGAAATCCAATGAAAACTGAACGGCCCCATCTATTTTCCCTTTTTCCGCAGCACAACGAGCGCATTTGCCGCTGGCCGCTCTCGCCCCTCGGATGGACTGTTCATGACATTGCCGGTGGCCCAGAACGTGGCGGAGCCTCCGCCGTCCAGGTTCATGGCTTCTACGCAGCCGACCTTGCGCATGAAATCCGCCAATTCGGGAAAGCTCATGCCGACCGAATTGTTTTGGCGGCCATCCACCTCCACCAGGTAAAAATAATCGTTGCTCCATCCAATGGCGGAACGGGGGTGGCGAGGCTGAAGGCCATTCCATTGCATCACTTTCCCCTGACGGACCAGAGTGGGTCCACCGCCAATGGCCATCTGAACTCCGGTTAACTCCGGCGTCGTATCAGTGGCTATGGTCAGAACTGTTCCCGCTTCTATAGTGGGGAGGCTCTTCGCCAATGTGGACCCGAAGGAGAGCACCATGATATTGCTATGCAACGGAGTGTTACCCGATTTGCGAACCTCTTTTACACGGGCTTGGTAAGATTTGCCGGCCTGCAGCGGCAGCCAGGCTCCCTCGCCACCTCTTTCGAGAACGAATTCTAATCCGCCGCTAGTTCGTGTGGAATTGCCAATTACCGCCGTATAGAGGACTGCGGACTCGCTATCTCTCTCTTCATTCAGCACAAAGGGGGTTTCCTTCCCTCCCGGCCAGATCACTCGGAAGCGGGACTGAACCGTGGCGATGTTGGGATCGCCTTGCGGATCGATCCAAAAACTCGCGTGCCCACCAGGTCCGCTCACCAATTCACCGTTGTGTATTTGAAGATCTCGCGGGTCGCCCGGATAGCGATCCTGCGTGGAGTAGAAGTCACCGTTCAGCGCCGCGACAGGTTCTCCGATTTCCTCGGGAACACTTTTGACCTGTTCGGAAACAACGCTCATCCCAAAAACGTTGCTCTTGCCCAGCGTGTTATAGAATTCCAATTCAGGATGTGACCGTGAAATCTTCATTATGTGGATTGACCACGGAACGTCGGGAACTTCCCTGTGCTGATAGACAAATGCCCGTTCGTGGCGATTACTCGAGGTAAGCTCTGGAATGGCCGCCTGGAGTAAAGGGGCCAAATACGAACAAATAAGAATCCCAACCAAGACGGCGCAACGAGCTTTCATACCCATTTCCCATATTCTACGCTCTGGCTCATGATAAAGTTGCAGATTTCGCGTCATCTTTGTCACTGATTTCAGCACAAACAGTGCCACGATCATTGAGTGGACGAGCTCATCTTTGGCGTTGCCGCCTTGCGCGTAATGAGCAAGGAATTGGCGACCTCGCGCTCATGTCCATCACAAGGGCTGTTGCGAATTCTGCCATTGTACCAAAGCATGGCTGAGCCGCCGCCATCGAGGTTCATGCCATCGGTGCATCCCAGTTTTTGCAAGTAGGAGGCCATTTCGTCCAGGGTCATTCCCGCGGAAAGTCCCTTTTGCCTTCCGTCGACCTCGACGAGAAAAATCGCTTCATCGTTCCAGCCAATTGAGGTGCGCGGATGACGTTCGAACATTGAAGTGGAAGAGAAGGATTCGCCGTGTGGCTTGATTTTTTGTTTCCGGCCTTCCAGGAGCAAGACGGGACCCCCGCTAATTGCTGTTTTCACCCCGCGCAGGATCGGTGTCGTCATGGTGGAGATCCGTAGCGTCATGCCTTTCTCGACCGGGAGGTCTGCCATGGAAGGAGGGATGGAAAGCACAAGGCCATTGACGGGAATGGATGTGTCGGCGCGGCCACGAACCTCCTTCACACGAGCGGCATAGACATGCCCGATTCGCAGAGGAAGCCATTGGCCCCCGGCGCTTTCCAAAATGACTTCGCGGCCATCGCTGGTTCTTGTGGAAGGGCCGACCGCCGACGTATAAAGTTCCAGTTCGCTGCGGCTCCGTTCTCCATTCAGATCGTAGCTTTGGGCAGAGCCATCCGGCCAAAATATCTGAAATGCGGATGAAATGTTGTCAGCATGCGGCCCTCCCACTGCATCTACCCAGAAAGTGGCGCTTCCTGTCGGGGCACTGATGATTTCCCCTTCAATTATTTGCAGGCCGCGAGGATCCCCGGCGAAAGCCCGGTCCCGTTGGTAAAAATCGCCATTGACTGCGGCTACGGGAATTCCGTTGGTTCGGTTCCAAAGCGCAATCTGCGAGGTCAATCTGGCCAGTCCGATGGCGCGCTGATCCGCGTGCATGGAGTGGATTTCAATATCCCGATCGGAACGATCTATCCGAACTACGTGAATGGACCAGGGCACTTCGCGAACACGGGAATTTGTATAGGTCAAACTGTTCCCGGGAAGGACCTCGTCCCCTAAAGAACAAAAGGGCGTAATTCCAATGGCAATTAAAACTGCTAAAATTGCCTTGCCTGACCGCAAAACTCCCGACCTGAGCGCGTTTGGACCGGAAAACATACCGTCTCCTTCTAATCCAATTTACGAGATTTTCAAATTCTGCGTTTCGGTCAAGGTGAACCAAGGCCCGACTGCTTAAGGCACCGAACGATCAATTAGTGGCTTCAGCAACTAACCTGAGGAATCTCATCCATCCTTTGACCCGGAAAACAGCAGATTGCTGTCTTGGAACGGCCCCCCAGAGAATGTAAAGTGGATTGGGCAAATATATGGGAAAAGACACAAAATCTTCAACGTGTGAGAAACTTTCCATTTTCGGGAAGGAAGGTTTCAGAAGAGCCGCCCACAAAACAGCGGAGATGATCGGTTGTCCCTGGGCCTTTACCCTGGCCATCCTAATGATCATTGGATGGCTGGTCGCGGGACCCATTTTCCATTTTTCTGACACGTGGCAATTGGTAATCAATACCAGCACGACGATCATAACTTTTTTGGTCGTTTTCTTGATTCAAAACACACAAAACCGTGATGCACGAGCCATTCACCTAAAGCTCGACGAGCTTATTCGCGCCATGAAGGGCGCGCGCAATCAATTGGTGAATCTAGAGGCACTCAGTGACGAAGAGTTGGACCGATTTCAAAAGGAATTTGAACGCATCCGTGAATTGCAGGAAACACGAAAGAAACAATTGCATTCCACTACAGATCGGGAAGAGGAATTAAGTCCTGCGGGCGCGGTTTAGCTTCAATAACCGCCCTCAAAAACTCACCGGGGATTTTCCGAGAAGTCCAAAGCCCTGGCCGTACGGTTGAAATGGGGTGAAACCTGATTGAAGAAAGGCTGGCGCTGGCAGACTCTTTCACGTGGTCCGACGCTAAAAGATCGAATCAAAAGAAGCTTATGAAAATCGAAACATTGCGAGAACTGTATTTGGAAGAACTGCGGGACATTTATGATGCTGAAAACCAGCTCTTGAAAGCGCTCCCGAAAATGGCTAAAGCGGCCCAAAATGAGGAATTGAAAGCCGCTTTTGAACAGCACTTGGAACAGACCCAGGAACAAGTCGAACGCCTGAACCGCGTTTTTGAAGAACTCGGCGAAAAACCAAAGGGCACCAAATGCGAGGCCATGAAAGGCTTGCTCGAGGAAGCCAAGAAGATGATGGACGAAACTCAGGACGAAGAGACCTTGGATGCGGCGATGATTGCCGCAGCCCAGAAGGTCGAGCATTATGAAATAGCCACCTACGGCACACTTCGCACCTGGGCAGAATTGCTCGGCTTTGATGAGCAGGCCGACCTCCTCCAGGAAACTCTGGATGAGGAAAAGGATACGGATGAAAATCTAACAGAACTGGCTGTCAGTTCCGTCAATCTTGAGGCCGCCAGCGAAGAAGGCGAAGAGGAGGGAGAAGAAAGCGAAGAGGACGAGGAAGAGGAGGAAGGCGAAGAAAAAGCGAAAGCCGGCAGTCAGCCAGCCGGACGCGGACGTAAATAACACTTTTCACGATTAATCAGGCGCCCGCGCATGGGCGCTTTTTTTATGTACCGGGCGGGTCTCAGGGAATTGCTCATTCAGGCGGTCGGGGATGTAAAAGAGCAAAAACAGGGTAGGCGCAATTGTCGGTATGAATTCAGCAGAGCATCTTGCTTCAAGGAAATAAAACCCTGGATTGAACAATATGAGACTCGACGGACATTTTTTGGAACCTTTGCTTGGATCAACCATGCCTTGGCTCTATGCAAATAGTTACCTTTGGAGCCTGATTGGCTTTGCGGGGAATTTTTTGTTCGGATCGCGATTTATCTTTCAGTGGATTGCTTCGGAAAAAAAACAGCGCGTCGTAGTGCCAGGTCATTTCTGGCAGTTGAGCTTCTACGGCAGCGTCTTAAATCTTTTTTATGCCATGCATCTCGACAGCGCCCCTCTGATCCTCGGCGTGGCTGCTTTACCCATCATTTACGGACGAAATCTTATCCTGCTCCGGCGCACTCGCGAGCACCCAATCTCCAGCGATGAGGGCGTCGGACCATCTCTCCAACCGGCGGAGGCACAGGTTTGATGGCTCAATCGATGGATAAGAACTCGCGCGGGAATTCAATTCTGTCTGGGTTATTGATTATCACATTAGTCGTGGTAGCGCTTCACTTCGGCAGGCCCGTGTTGATGCCGATTGCCCTGGCCATACTTTTTTCCTTTCTTTTCAGTCCGCTCGTCGAGGCGCTTTCCCGCGCTAAATTTCGTCGTGGCCTGGCCGTGGGTCTGGTCGTCGTACTAATGTTTTCAATTTTCGGCGGAATTATTTTCGGGCTCACCCGGCAAATGACCATGCTCGCCAGTGAGTTGCCGAAGTACAAAGATAATATCCACCAAAAAATTGTTGATTTGCGCTCCGCGGGCAAAGGCAGCCCATTTCATCAAATCCAATTGGCGATTCGCGATTTGCGCGGCGAATTCAAAGGTCACGAGGGGCGGGAGAAACAAACAAATGCGCCTCCAAGTCTCGGCGAGCCAACCCCGATTCCAGATGAGAAGCCCATGAAGGTGGTGGTGCAAGCCGAAAAACCAATCACTTCGGTTTGGCCGACGGCCCTGGGCTCGGCATTTGAAGTCATGGCCACCGCGTTTCTGGTGGTGGTGTTGGTCATTTTCATGTTGTTACGAAGCCGACAACTGCGGAACAGAATCATTCTTTTTGTAGGCGCGGAACGAATGTCCATGACCACCAGGGCTTTGGATGAAGCCAGCGCGCGGATCAGCCGCTATCTCGTCATGCAGACAGTTGTCAACACAACCTTCGGGTTGTGCGTTGGAGTAGGATTGTACTTTATTGGACTGCCCTACGCTCTCTTGTGGGGCTTCCTGGCGGGGTTGCTCCGTTTTATACCATATGTCGGGCCTTGGCTCGGAACCACAATGCCGGTCATTCTGAGCCTGGCAGTCTTTACGGGCTGGATGCATCCCTTGTTAATCATTGGACTTTTCGTGGTGCTTGAACTGGTCGTAAACATAGCCATGGAGCCATTTCTCTATGGGCATACCGCCGGCGTCTCAGAGGTCGCGCTTTTGATCTCAGTAGCCTTTTGGACGTGGGTCTGGGGCCCGATCGGATTGGCTTTGGCAACTCCTTTGACTGTTTGCGTGGTCGTCCTGGGCAAGTACGTCCCTGGACTTTCCTTTATCCAATTGTTAATGGGAGAAGAGCCTGATATTGAGCCTCACATTCTCCTTTACCAAAGGATTCTTGCTGGCGATGAGGCCGAAGTTGAGGAGATCGTTCATGGTTACGCTAAAAAGCATTCGCTGGTCGAAGTTTACGACCAGCTCTTGATTCCCGTTCTGATGTCGGCCAAACGCGATCAACTCCAGCAAACCCTCTCGGATTCAAACCTCAGTTTCCTGCTGACGACCATTTCCAAACTCATCGAAAAATCCGTGGCTTGGATGAAACGAAACAGCATCCCCAAGCATGAAAACCGTGAATTGCTCCTCGCCGCTCCCGCGCAAGGCGCCTTTGACGAATTGGCCCTGGAGATGTTGCGCAACGTTTTGGCCCCACGCATGGATGTCGAAATTCTTTCTTCAGAAACTCTCTCCGGAGAAATGATTCAGGAAGCGGCCCGCCGCAAACCGGTGGTGGTGCTCGTCGGCTCGGTTCCTCCCGGGGGCGCGACCGAATGTCGGTATCTATGCAAGCGTTTTGGGGCGGCCTTTGGCTCGGGATTAAAGGTGATCCTGGGACGTTTCGGCGCGGAGAAAGAACAAACCTCCGAATTATTGGAATCTTCCAGCGCGGATGTTGTCGCCACCTCCATGGCCGAGGCAAAAAATCATATTCTTCAACTTGCGCAATTGGAAACAGACGAGGCGGAGGGATTGCGTGAAGAACCAATCCGGTCCGAAGCCGTCCCCGAAATGGCCATCGATTCACAACACGCCCCTTCCCATCCCTGCGTTTGAGAGCACTCCACTTGCAACTCAGCCGCTTCATCAGGTAAGTTTCATTCATGCCTTCATCGGTGTTACCAGCGGAAGTTGCAAACGCGGAACTGCTCGATTTGCTTTGTCCGGACCTGCTCGTAGATGGCAGCGAGCCGGAGCGGCGCGCCGTTTATTGGGATATTTCATGGGGACGTTACCTGGCACTCGATAAGAAATTGGGCAGAAATCGCCCCAGCCCGCGTATCTACTACTTGAACGGAGAACTTGAGATCATGAGCACTTCAAAACGCCACGAATTACTCAAGAAACTAATAGCAGGCCTTCTCGAGATTTTCTTTGATCATGCTGGCATTGAGGTCGTCCCGCACGGTCAAGCCACCATGCAGGAAGAATTGAAAGCCGCCGGCGCTGAACCTGATGAATCCTGGAGCATTGGCCAGGAGAAGCAATATGCAGACTTGGTTTTAGAAATCGCTTTAAGCAGTGGCGGCATTCCTAAACTCGGGATTTACCAGCGTTTTGCCATCCCCGAAGTCTGGTTCCGGAGGAGAGACCATCTTGAAATATTCACTTTGAATCCCTTTGGCGAATACGAAGGCAGCCCCCAAAGCAAGCTGCTGTCCAGTTTGGATACAGCATTGCTTGAACACTGCGTGGCCATCCCGAGTTGGCAAGAGGCTCGTCGCACCTTCCGCAAAGCGCTTGAAGTTAAGTGATGGGGCCGGTGAAATTGCGAAACACAAATTTGCTGGCCTGTTTTTCACACGAGATGCGATTCGACAAGACCCAACCCTTCGTCAAGAAATTCAGTGCAAGGCGTTACGGCATTCTCGATTCCGCGTTATTATAAACGATGCGATCACGCCACAACCGGCGCACAAGCTCCAGAGCAAGGCGGGGCTGATTGCAAAGAGATACATTCCCGCGCCCGGTCCGAAAACAAGCGCCAGTGACCAGGTGCATCCCAACGCGCCCATGTAGCGCCCTCTCATCCCTGCGGGCGCGAGATTCGCGATAAAGGCGCTTTGGATGGGCATCGTGCAAATCTCACCCAACGTGATGATCGTCATTGCCGCGACCATCCATGGGAGTGTGGTGGCAAAAGCGTTCAGGCCGAATCCGCTGCCAATGAGCAGATAACCCACCGCGATACAAGAGCGGGTGGGAAAGCGTCGTGTATAGTAGGTCAGCGGCAGTTCGAGGCAAACCACCAGAAGACCGTTAAACGAGATCAGCGCGCCATACGTGGCCGCTGAAAAGCCCAGCTTCGTAACATGCAGTCCGTAGGTTGAACTCAATTGGAAAAAGGTCGGCGCGATGACCAGCGATGCCCAAAGCAATTGCCGGAAGACCCGGTCCTTTTTCATTTCCCGAAGGGCCGGTCCCCAGCCTGCCTCCTTTTGGCTGCTGCGAACTCCGTGCGGGAGCGCGAACCAAGCCACCAATCCAAATAGCAACGACGAGGCCGCGTCGCCAATGAACAGCCATGAAAATGAATGGTCCGCGAGGAGTCCGGCTGCGGCGGGTCCAAAGGCCCAGCCTGCGTTGAACGCAAGACGAAAGGTCGCAAAAGCTGTCAGCCGCTGGTGCGGCGGAACAAGGTCCGTCAAAAGCGCGCTGGCCGCCGGGCGGTACAATTCCGCCGCCAGTGCATTGATGCCCGCGAGCAACACGATCGCCAGCAAAGAATCAGCCTGAGAAAGGAGCAACATCGTCACGGCGGCCGCAAACATCGAAATAGCGATTGTCTTGCGCCTTCCAATGCGATCCGCCAAATAGCCGCCTAAAAAACATGCTGTAAGTGTGCCCGCGCCATACGCGCCAATGGCCATGCCGGCATCGGCGAGGGTGTATCCTCGCCTCGTCATGTAGAGTGCCAGGAAGGGAATTACGAAAGTCCCGAACTTATTCAGGAATGTTCCAAGAAAGAGTATCCACGCGGCGCGCGGAATTTCGCGCAACGTTGCCATCATCCCTTCTTCATCCGCCCTTGTGAGCGGCTCGGCGATTGTGGTTTTTGCTATTGTTTCCATGGGTGCCTCCAAAAAAGCAAAAAACCCTGCTCACCTTTCGGCAAGCAGGGTTTGGAAAATCTGGCTTTGGTCTTAGCTCGTTTCCTCCTGCTTGCGCGCGCTCACGGGCATGTAACCGCGCTTCCAGAAAGCGATAGCGTCCGGGCGTACCGTCCCGACTGTCACTCTCTTCCAGGTTGGATTCGCGGTCCTCATTAATCTAATTAACCGGCACTTTGGACTTTTGGCCCGGCTCGTCAAGCCCAATGTTCGTAAGTGAAGCCTCCCCTCATCGACCTATTTTGATCCGCTCACCAGAAAATCCGCAATGTGGACCACTTTGATCTCCTTGCGTGATGCTTTGGCCAGGCCTGCGCGAATCTGAAGGATACAGCCGGGGTTTGTGGTGACGACGATCTCCGCGTTCGTCTTGAGGATGTTTTGAATTTTGCGGTTCTGGAGGCGTTCGGCCATTTCGGGTTCGGTGAGATTGTAGGTGCCGGCGCTGCCGCAGCAGACGTCTGATTCGGGGAGTTCCACGTAATTGCGGCCAGCGAGGGCTTTAACCAAGTCTCGGGGGGGCTTTGTGATTCGTTGGGGATGGGCGAGATGGCAGGCGTCGTGATAGGTGACGCGCCTGGAGTTCGAGGCGGTTTTTTGTAGAACGGCTCCGCGGCTGACCAGGAATTCGGTCAGGTCCTTGACCTTGCCGCTGAATTTGCTTCCGGCTTCGTGCCATTCGGGGTCGTTTTCGAGAAGATGGCCGTATTCCTTGAGGGTCGATCCACAACCGGCGGCGTTGATGACGATTGCTTCGAGATCGAGCTTTGCGAAGGCAGCGATATTGTTTCGAGCGAATTCGCGCGCCTGCTCTAACCGTCCTGAATGAGCGTGCAGTGCGCCACAGCAAACCTGCTGGCGCGGGGCAATGACATCATATCCCGCTCGATTGAGAAGCTGGATGGTGGCGCGATTGGTTTTGCCAAACATGACAGGCATGACGCAGCCGCGGATGAAACCAACTTTGCCTTTCGCGGGCTGGGTGAGAGCGGGGGAAAATTCCGGCACGTTCTCCGATGAGATTTCGTCCGGCAGCAACTCGAGCGATTCGCGAAGTTTTTTCGGCAATATCTTTTCGAGGCCGATGGCTTTTGCAATGCGGCCGGGGATCAGTGCGGCTTTCAATCTGCGCGGATAAGGAAAGACTTTTTCGATGGCGACGCGCCGGAGAAAAGTGCCCGCGAGACCGCGATGGTAATGAGATTCAATGAAATCGCGCGTGGATTCCAGCAACGCCCCATATTGCACGCCACTCGGGCAAGCCACCTCGCAAGCGCGGCAGCCGAGGCAAAGGTCGATGTGCTCGACAGTGCCGGGTTCTATCGGCACACGGCCCGCCTGCATTGCGCGCATCAGATAAATCCGTCCGCGCGGCGATTCGTTTTCGTTACCGGTTTCGAGATAAGTGGGACACGCGCTCAGGCAAAGACCGCAATGCACGCAGGCGAGCGATTTTTGCTCGTCCAGGAATGGCATGGGCTGACTCTGGCTCACGGATTCAATTCGGGGAAAATGTGTTTTGGATCGTAAGCCTCCTTGACCCTGCGGGTGAGTTTCTGCACACCTTCGGACAGGCCAGGGAGCGCACTTGTTCCTTCGCGGGCTAAGCGTTGCGCCGAAGCATTCCGGTAATAGATGATTCCATTCCCAAGCCGGGCCACGAATTTCTCTGGCGCAAGCTGCTGGAGATGCGAAATCGTATTGGAAGGCAGAACCGAGGCTTTCTCGCTCGCCGATTCCGCAAAAAAGGCCGTCTCGTAACTGAGCGAGGTCGTATGGACGAAGCCCATTTCTCTTGCCCTTTCCTGCTGAGAGTCCACCTCTTCCATTGTTCCGGCGAAACCAAGAACGATCGTGTTTTTGGTTTCCAGGTTGTGCAAATCGAGAACCACTGGACGGAGCGGAGTTTCGAGTAATTCCAGAAAAAGCTTCTGCACCTCACCGAGGGTATCGAAGGCTTGCGATAGCAAAATCTCGTTTTCCGGCAAAGGCCAGAGTTTAAACGTGGCTTCCACAATCACTCCGAGGGTGCCGCGACTACCCACGAAAAGTTTGCAAAGATCATAGCCCGCTACATTTTTCACCACTTTTCCGCCGGCGCGGATAATTTGGCTGTCCGCCATGGCCACTTTGATGCCGATGAGATAATCGCGAATGGTCCCATAGCCATACCGGCGCGGACCGCTGACATTAAAATCGAGCAGTTCGCCAATGGTGACCTGCTCCGGGTTCGGCGGATCAATCGGCAGCCATTGTTTGCGCAAAGCCAATTCCCTCTGGAAAGCCGCGAGGCTCATGCCAGCCTGCGCTGTTGCGGTCATATCTTCCGGAGCGTATTCCACGATGCGATTAAACGCTGACAAGTCCACACTCTCGATACGCACTGCCCCTGCCGACGCCTCTGCAATTTGGCGCAATAATTCTTCCAGAGTAAGTGGTTGCAACCGCATGAACTGGTTTCTCTTACAGGAGAAATTCGAGAATGACCAATGACAAGTGAGGCAAACGAGGCATCATCTGCATCCAAATAGCATCAGGCCAGCGGGTCCTTCAGCATTTGCAAAGAGAGAGGAATGCCTATAAACGTAATACATGGAAGCGAGACCGCGGAAGCACGATCGGGAATGGCGAAAATCACGCCTGGCCGCGCGCTTGCTCTATCGGAAGCTGAATGGACCACTTCCGCCTCGATATCGGACCTTGGCTCACCAACTGGCTGAAGATCCGGACGTATCAAATCGTCTTATCCAGCAGGCGCTCTATTATTTAGGTGGCAAGCGAAAATATGAAGTCGACAAACGACTGGTGGAGAGGGGAGCTTGACTGGTCTACGCCCGCGGCACAACTCCTGCGGGATCTGGTAGCTGCGCTTCCACCTAAAGAACATTTCGAGATTGCGATCTATGGTTCCGCTCCGTTGCAGATGACCGTTGATCCTGCTTTATTAAGTGGCGATATCGATATCTTTTCCGCGGATGATCAGGATCTCAACCCACTTCTCAAAAACCTTGAATTGGACAAGACGCGAGCGGGTTTGCATTTTGAAGCGGGTTTTGAACTCAGTTTCCGAACCAGTCCTCGTTGGCGCACGAGAACGAAGAACGTCGTCGTCGGCAATGTCACGTTTATCATTCCTCACCCCATTGATATTCTGATTGGCAAGTTAGATCGCTTGGAGGCTAAGGACTTGGCGGCCTTTCGCCACGTCATTGCCGCGACAGGCCATCCGACGCCTGAGGAAATGAAGATTGAATTGCAGAACGCGGTCGACCTCTTCCGCCCTGGATTTGATGAAGAATCACCCAATCGCTACCTGGCTAATACCGAACGACTTTGGCGAGAGATATTTCAGGGCGAGATTGACGTGCGTCGGGAGATCATCGCCCCTGCCATGGCCCGGCGAAACCAGGGATATGGCGAGGCCGCACCCGACTACAAGTCAGAGCTTCGCGAAGTTTAGCCCACCGCTTCATGGCTCAATGGCGATTACGGAATCCCGGCAAATCCGTTCCTCAAAAGCCGCCTCAGCGGGATCGTTGTGGTTTCCGGCATTCGTAATCTCTTGATCCAGATCTTCAGCCGTCGTTTGGATCATTGAAACGCCAAAACGCTTAAGTTCATACAAGAACTCAACGCGCTCCATCTTCAACAGGCGCGCAGCCTTGCCCGGAACTCATCTTCCCCATCTCGAATAACTTCGCAAACATCGCAAGCTTCGCCTCTCGCTCCAACTCCTGACGATCCATATGGAGCGAATCAGGCAAAGTGTCGGGATACTCTACCGTCAAGGTGTTGTTCATGCGTGTAGTATACTTTGCCTGCGGGCAGGAGGAAAGATCAGCCTTTAACCAACTCCCTCGCTTTCGCCAGCGCTTCCTCAAGTTTTGAAGCGTCTTTCCCTCCGCCCCGCGCGAAGTCCGGGCGGCCGCCGCCTTTGCCGCCCACGATGGGGGCGATGGTTTGGATGATTTTGCCGGCCTGGAATTGTTTGTGAAATTCGGGGGAGACGCTGGCGGCAAGAGAGACCGTTCCGTCGGTCGCGCCGCCGAGGACAACCACGCCTTTGAATTGGCCGCGCAAGGCTTCGATGATGCCCTGAAGGTAATCGCCATCGGCCTGGCCGAGATTTTGGATTAAGGCTTGGGTTTGGCCGACTGGCGCGGCTTTGGAAATGAGGCTGCGGGCGCTCTCAGCGGCTTGTTTTTGCTGCAATGATTTTAGCTGCTTCTCCAGTCCTTTTTGGTGCGTGAGAAGCGAATCGATTTTCTTTTCCAGTTCGGCGACGGGCGCGTTGATTTTGCCTGCGATATTCTGGATGAGTTGCGTTTCCTGGAGGGCGCGGTCGTAGGCAACCATTCCAGCGACGGCTTCAACACGGCGGACTCCGGCGGCGATGGCGCTTTCAGCGACGATGCGGAAGAAGCCGATCTCGCCGGTGCCGCGGGTGTGAGTGCCGCCGCAAAGTTCCATCGAGTAGCCGTTGAGCTTTTGGGCTTCGCCTCCGATCTGGACGACGCGGACTCGATCGCCATACTTTTCGCCGAAGAGATGCGTGATGTCGCCGCGGCTTTTCGCTTCGGAATAAGGAATCTCGGTCCAGCTCACGACAGCGTTCTCGACAATACGTTCGTTCACGAGCTTTTCGATGTCGCGGATTTGCTGCGTCGTGAGCGGTGCGCTGTTGAAATCGAACGTCAGCTTTTCCGGGCCGACGTAGGAACCTTTCTGGAGCGCGTCTTTGCTGACTACTTCGTGCAACGCCCAGTGGAAGAGATGAGTGACAGTATGATGGCGTTGGATGGAATTGCGGCGGGGCGCATCCACCGAAAGCCGAACGCCGGTCCCAGTGATTGGAGCGTCTGTATCAGAAATGAAATGAACCCAGGTGCCGCCGGCTTTGATCGTGTTTGTGACGTTCCAGATTTGGCCTCCGGCACTCATCGCTCCCGTGTCCCCTACTTGACCACCCATCTCGGCGTAGAAAGGAGAAACATCTAAAATGACGCCAAGCTTATCGTTAATTCTCGTAACACCTGTAACCTGCGCGCCCAGTTCGAGTTCGTCATACCCGGCGAATTTCGTCGGCGCGGCGCCTTCGATGTGCGTCACCGAAATAATCTCATGTTTGACCGACTCTTCTGAAATCGCTTTGGCTTTAGCCATGCGTTCGTTAAATCCGGCAACATCGACGGTGAGACTGGCTTCGCGCGCCATCAACTCTGTAAGGTCAAGCGGGAATCCATACGTGTCATAGAGTTTGAAGGCCACTTCACCTGGGATGATTTTTATCCCCTTGAGCCCCAAGACCGCTTCCTTGAAAAGTTCAATTCCCCGATCCAGCGTCTTGTTGAAGGACTCTTCTTCCGACTTGATGACACGAACGACAGCCTCATGTCTTTGATGCATCTCAGGAAAGACAGAACCCATTGTCTCGGCAAGCACGTCCACCAACTGATAGAAGAAGGGCTTGTGGAAACCCAGGCTTCGTCCATATCGGACCGCACGACGCAGGATACGGCGCAAAACGTAGTTTCGATTGGTGTTGCCCGGAAGAATCCCATCAGCGATCGAAAAGCTCAATGTCCGGATATGATCCCCAACTACACGAAAAGCCACATCGATTTTTTCCTGCTCCGTCTCCCCAGTGCTGCCGGGTTTCGGGAGAGTTGATGTATATTTCTTGCCGCTAATCTTTTCGAGTTTGTCGAAGATGGGGCGAAAGACATCGGTTTCGTAATTGGAGATGATGCCGTTGAAATCGGTGAAGTTTTTTGTGCCTTGCATGATCGCCGTGACGCGTTCGAAGCCCATGCCGGTGTCGACGTGGCGGGCGGGCAAAGGTGAGAAGGTGCCGTCCGGGTTGGCGTTGAATTGAATGAAAACGAGATTCCAAATCTCGATGCATTCGGCGCTGCCTTTGTTAACGAGGGAGCCTTTGGTGTCGCCGGCGGGGGTGAGGTCGACATGGAGTTCGGAGCAGGGACCGCAGGGGCCAGTTTCGCCCATCATCCAGAAATTATCCTTTTTGTTGCCGTTGACGATGTGGACTTGGGGATCCAGATCGGCGGCGCGGAATTTCTCGGCCCAGAAATCGTGGGCTTCCTGGTCGAATTCGCTGGGGTCGCCCTGGGATTTATCGGGAGAATAGACGGTGGCGTAGAGGCGATGCGGGGGGAATTTCCAAATGCCCGTGACGAGTTCCCAGGCCCATTCGATCGCTTCTTTTTTGAAATAATCGCCGAAGCTCCAATTGCCGAGCATCTCGAAAAAAGTGTGGTGATAGGTATCAAGGCCGACATCTTCGAGGTCGTTGTGCTTGCCGCCGGCGCGTATGCATTTCTGGGTATCGGCGGCGCGGGGCGGATGGTAAGGGCAAGGTTGCTGCCCAAGGAAGATGGGGACGAACTGGTTCATGCCGGCGTTTGTGAAAAGAAGGTTGGGGGCGTCCGGCATCAAGCTCGAGGAGGGTACAATGGTGTGCTGCTTCGACTTGAAAAAATCGAGAAACGATTGGCGTATTTCGCTGCTGGTCATAGTGCTTGCCCGGCGTTTGGGCCGGACGAAAGGCGAGAAACTACACCAGGAACGATCCGAAAGCCAAATAGTCCCGCGAGGAGCCTAAGGAGCGGGGCAAGGACCTGCCGTCCAGGACTGGGCTGAGGGCTGAGACTTGCTCCGTTAGGTCCCAATCAAGAATCACTTGCACCATTGCTTTCAACGGGCACAGTGAAGCCTTTGTTTGTCCGCCGGCTTTTGAGCGGCGATCGGTTTAAATATGGAACGGAAGAAACTGCGTTTTGGGCTTCCGAAAGGAAGCCTGCAGGACGCGACAGTGGAAAAAATGGCCAAGGCCGGATTCAATATCCAGGTCAGCAGCCGGTCGTACATCCCGTACGTCGATGACGAAGAGATGGAAATACGGCTCATTCGAGCGCAGGAAATCAGCCGTTACGTGGAGCATGGCTACTTGGATTGCGGGATTACGGGGCACGACTGGATCATGGAGAACAACTCGAAGGTCCATGAAGTGGGCGAATTCCTTTTCAGCAAAGCCACACGGCAGCCAGCGCGCTGGGTTTTAGCGGTGCCGGAGAATTCGCCGATCAAATCGGTGAAGGACCTGCAAGGGAAACGCATCGCGACCGAAGTGGTGAATTTGACCAAGCGCTACCTCAAAAAACATGGCGTGAAAGCGGAGGTGGAATTTTCCTGGGGGGCCACGGAGTTCAAAGCGCATGAATTGGTGGATGCGATTGTGGAGATCACGGAGACAGGCTCTTCCTTGCGCGCCAATAAATTGCGGATCGTGGAAGAACTGCTTTCCTCGACCCCGAGATTGATCGCCAACCACGGTTGCTGGAAGGACAAATGGAAGCGGGAAAAGATCGAAACGCTGGCTTTGCTCCTGAAAGGGGCTTTGGAAGCGGAGGCCAAAGTGGGGCTGAAAATGAACATCGCCCAAAAAAATTTGCCAAATTTGTTGCAATCCTTGCCATCATTGCGTAATCCAACTGTTTCCAGTCTCAGCCAGGATGGCTGGGTGGCGGTGGAAACGATCATCGACGAGCATATTGTTCGTGAGATCATTCCAAAGCTGAAGGCCGCCGGGGCCGAAGGGATCATTGAATACCCCTTGAACAAAGTTGTTTATTAGCGAGAATAGTAGAAGACGAAAATATGGGTTCACTGAAGAAGCGACGTAAAGCGAAGATCAACCGACACAAGCGGCGCAAGAAATTGCGAGCTAATCGCCACAAGAAGCGCACCTGGCAGAAGTAGTTGCGTCCCTCGGGGGGAAGGTTACTTTAAGACCCAGTGCAACCGATTGGTTGTGCTGGGTTATTTTGTCATGAGCGCGTCCGGTCGCATTCTTCTCCTCAGTGTCGTGCCAATTCTTTTGGCGCTCTCCGCCTGTACGCATACCCAGAAGGGCGCCGCAACCGCACGGACTAACGAGAAGCCCGATGAGGATTCCATTCCGATCCTCTCGGATGACGAAATGGAAAAACGGGCGGAAACCCTGGCCCATTTCGCCACGGGGCTGAGCCACGAATTCAACGATGACAATAAGGACGCGGCCGAGGAATATTGGAAGGCCGCGAGCGCTGATCCGAGCAACGAACCGCTTGTGCTTGATCTTTCCCGGCGCTTATTGCGTGAAAAGGATACGACCCGGGCGATTGAATTGCTGAAGAAAACAACCGCTCAGCCGAGTTCATCCGGTCTGGCCAATGCATGGCTTGGGGTCGCTTACCAGCAAGCCGGCCAGACCAATCTGGCCATTGAGGCCAACCAGACGGCAATCAAAAAATCGCCGGGCAGCCTGCTTCCCTACCAGAATCTCTCCCAGATATATATTCAAAGCGGGAATACCAACGAGGCCATCAAAATCATCGATCAAGCTGCGGCTCAGCCAAAAACTCCGCCTGAGTTCGATCTCGGGTTGATTGAGGTCTACATGCGCTTCGCCCGCGACCAACTCCTGACGGACAAGGCAGCGCGCGAAAAAATTCTGACGGTGCTGGATCACGCTGGAAAATCAAACACGGATAACCCCATTTTGCTCCAGCGCATTGCCGATCTCTATTTTCTCTTTGGCGAACCCGCCAAAGCCGAACCGTTTTACGCGCAAATTCTGAAAGAGTATCCGGATGCGCCTGGTGTGCGCGAGCGGCTGGCGAACATTTATTTTCGCAGTGGTCAAAAGAGCAAGGCAGCCGAAGTTTTGGAAGGGATGCGCCGGGCCAATCCAACCGATCCGAGCACCTACTACCTGCTTGGAAGCCTGGCCTACGAAGGCAAGGATTTACAAAAGGCTACGGACTATTTTGATACCGCAATGAAGTTGAATCCGGATTTCGAGCCGATTTACTACGACCTCGCCGGATTAAAGATTGCCGCACGCAAGGCGGACGAAGCGCTGGTGGTTCTGGAAAAAGCGCGGACAAAATTCAAACTCAATTTCGTCCTCGAATTCTACACGGGGATCGCGCTGTCGGCTCAGGAGCGGTATTCCGAAGCGCTCTCGCATCTGACCTCCGCGGAACTGCTCGCCAAAACCACCGAACCGGAGCGATTGAACACCATTTTTTACCATCAACTTGGGGCTACTTACGAGCGGAGCGGGAATATCGAGGATGCCGAGAAGGCTTTCCGCAAATGTCTCGAACTCTCGCCAAATGATGCCGAGACCCTGAATTACCTCGGCTATATGTGGGCTGAACGCGGAATCCATCTCGACGAAGCGCGTGTCATGATTGAGAAGGCGGTAAACATTGAGCCGGAGAATGCCGCGTTTCTCGATAGCCTGGGCTGGGTGCTGTTTAAACTGAACAAGCCGGAGGAAGGGCTGCCATACATTGAGAAAGCGATCTCACTTTCCGCAAAAACGGACGCAACACTTTACGAGCATCTGGGAGATATTCAGGCTGGATTACAACATTTCGAAAAAGCCCGGGATGCATGGAACAAGTCGCTGGAGACCGAACCCAATGACAAAATCAAAAAGAAACTCGAAAGCCTGAACGCTAAATCTCCCGCGGAACAGCATTAGTCGCGGCCTTCGCGCGCTCCCCAGCATGGATTACCGCTACAAAAAACATTACACCCGCGAAGAAGCCCGCGAGTTGCTTCCCGAAATCCAGAAGTGGCTCGGCCAATTAGTAGGGCTGCGAGATAAAATTGCGACTGACGACCAGGAAGTTTCGCGAATGCTCGGATTGGGGGACGACCTCGGCGGTCCGATGGTGAATCGTTATCTCAAAGGCATTGCGGACATCAAAGATGTTTTCAAAAATTTTCTGGAACGAGAAATCCAGGTAAAAGACCTGGATCGTGGATTGATTGACTTTCCCGCATTTATCGGGGGCAAAGAAGTCTTCCTTTGCTGGGAGAAAGGCGAAGAGGACATTGAATTCTGGCATGATATTGATGCGGGTTACGCGGGCAGGGAACGGCTGTAGACCAAATCCCGCAAAACCAATAAATGAGGAAATTTCAGTCGTCTGAATTATTTACTCTATTTCTTATTCTTTGTTTCCGGAGCCGCAGGGCTCGGCTATCAGGTCGTCTGGTCCAAAATGTTCGCAGCCACGCTCGGGCATGAATTCCCCGCGGTTATTGCGGTAGTCAGCGCATTCATGGCGGGAATGGGACTTGGAGCTTTCGTTTTTCAACGGTTTCGTCCCGGATTGAATTGGTATGCGCGTCTGGAAGTCGCCATCGGATTATGCGCAGTAACTACGCTGCTTTTAATTCCCGCAGGCAATGTTCTCGCAAGAAGTCTCATCGGCATTGATGCGCCGATAATCCTTCATTGGGCGGTCTCGTTCGCCATCGTGTTTTTAACTTTGCTTCCCGCGACAGCGGCGTTGGGAGCCACGTTTCCAGCAATGACAAGGCTGGCCGCGAACGCGAAAAAAGTTCCCTTCATTTACGGGTTGAATACGGCGGGCGCCGTTATTGGAGCCATGTCAATGGCCTATGCGCTCATGCCACAATTCGGTCTGAGGAATTCACTTATTGCCTGCGCCGGAACGAGCATCTTATGCGGTCTCTTGGCCTGGCGATTTTCGTCACCGACGCAAGAGAATCCGAAATCAGAGAAAGCTAGTTTGGAACACCGTTTTTGGGTGACGGTTTTCATGACCGGCCTGCTTGGGTTGGGCTACGAAATGGCAGGGATCAGAATTTTGAGCCATGTGCTCGAAAACACAGTATTTACATTTGCCTGCGTGCTGGCGGTTTACCTGATCGGCACGGCCTCGGGCGCGTTTCTGATTCAGCGCCTTAAAAGCGCCGATCCTCGAAAAACCGTCAATAGCTTGCTCTTGTTTCTTGGAGCGGCCATCCTGCTATCAGGCTTTCTGGGAGGAGTTGCTGAGCGCTGCTATGATTCGCTTCGGGCGACGCTTGGATCATCAAGTGTGGCCGTGATGCTTTCCGAAGTGGCGGTTGCCGCGATTGTGTTTCTCGGGCCAACGATGTTCATGGGCGGTATTTTTGGATTGCTGGCGCAACAGGCGGAAAGGGATCGAGGAAGCGTGAGTTCCGTTGTTGCCTTGAATAGTTTTGGAGCCGCCCTAGGGCCATTAATTTTCGGCGTGGGAATGTATCCATTCCTGGGATCAAAATGGACTGTTTGTCTCATTTCGCTGGGTTGCATCCTCCTGGCTGGGAAAAATTGGATCGGTCTTGCGATGTCTGCGGTCATTTTGATCGTTGGGTTTTCAACACCTTCGCGCATCGCGTCTCTTCAGTTGCGTGAAGGCCAGCAGGTCGCTGCCTACCGAGAAGGCTTTATGGCTTCTGTTGCGGTCCTGCAGGAGACGAACAACCAGCGCGTTCTAAAGGTCAACAATCGTTTCCAAATGGGCGGGACTGCTGCGCGAATCGCGGAGCAGCGGCATGCGGACATCCCGTTGCTGCTGCATGGGTCCCCCGGTCGCGCGCTTTTCCTGGGGTTGGGAACGGGAATCACCTTCTCCACCTGCAGATTTTATCCCGACATAAATGCCGATGGAGTCGAGCTGTTGCCGGAAGTGGTCGAGGTGATGCCGATGTTCGCTGAAGCGGCCCAACCAGAGAACAGATCCGCTTTATTGAAGGGGCATGTCGCCGACGCGAGACGATTTGTGCAAAACAGCCGAGACCAGTACGAGGTGGTCATTGCTGATCTTTTCCATCCGGCGCAGGACGGAGCCGGGTTGCTCTACACGAAAGAACATTTTGAGGCGATCAGGAATCGGCTGGCACAAAACGGCCTGTTTTGCCAATGGCTGCCTTTATATCAGTTGGATGAGAACGTGCTCAGAATGATAACGGCGACATTCCTGGAAGTGTTTCCTTCTGGCGAGGCATGGTTGTTGCGATTCAATGTTGATACGCCTGTGGTGGGACTCATTTCGCGCGGCGCCGACAACACCGTGGCCCTGCTCGACCATGCGCCTCCAATCCTTGAGACGCACTTGAAGCGGGTTGGCCTCAATGATTCCGTTCGCTTGTGGGGCTGCTTTCTGGCAGGGACGCAAGAGCTGCGCGCATTTGCCAGCGGAGCGAAATTGAACACCGACGATCGTCCCCGCGTGATTTTCGAAGCCCCGCAGGCTACTTATTCCTTTCGGCCCGCGTATGAAATTCTAATGCGTTTGCTGGAGCAATTTCATTCTGATTTGAAAGGAGTTCTTCCGGAAGGCGCTTTCCAAACGCGAGTGGAGAAGTATATCCAGGCAAGAAACGTTTATTTGCGCGGCCTGGCCTGGGAAGAACAAAGAAAAGTATCTGAAGCCATCGAGGCTTATATCGAAAGCGCGAAGTTAAGTCCTGACTTCACCACCGGTTACGCACAGTGCATCACCATCGCGGCTGCCCTGCACACAAGCAATCCCGAGGCGGCAAAAGCGCTGCTCAAAAAGCTCGAACAGGCCCAACCAGAAAGGACCGCCGCCGCCGACATGTTGCGACGGCTGGAACGCAAGCAATAGAAAGCTTGATTTATTTCCCGACTGTCATAGCGGGTTTGCTCGGGTGTTGCGCATGGAAATCAAAACGGGTTTTTCTGCAGATTCCGCTCTGCATTGGCGATATAATGCTGAATTCCATGATCATTGAAGGGCGCTACCTGGCCGTTCAAAAACTCATCGAGGCTGCCCTTGAGGCGTTCCAGGAGTTTATTCCAGAAGTGCATGTCGGTATGAACGTCACCTTTGGCGTCGAACAACAGCGAGGTTCCGACGTGGGTGTAACCCATTTCGCGGGTAGGTACTCGGGTGACCACATCAGAATTGTTGATGTAGCGAAAGGTGAATTGGGCAAAATCACCGTCAAAGCGATCACCAAAAGTGAGGCTGCCCGGTCGAGGCGAACCGAAGGTGTAAAGGGAATGGACGGGTTTCAGGCTTAACCGGAGCCGCGCGACTGCGAGTGTCGCAAGCGCGGCGCCAAGGCTGTGTCCCGTGAACCACAGCGATTGCGCCTGGTCCTGATGGCTTTCGAGGGCCGTTATGAAATTGTCCCAGACCGACCAGAGCGCATGCCAAAAGCCGAAATGCACCGCACCGACCTCAGTATGCGCCATGATGATGTCACCATCGGTGATCCAATCCTTTAACGTGTCTGGTTGTGTGCCGCGAAAGGCAACCAGAACGATGTCGGGATTACTTGCTATGAAAAGTTGAGTGTCCCATTCAACACCAGGGGGAGAGGCGACGAAATCTGACCGCGTGAATCCCCAGGTCCTGAGAGTCGCCTCGATAGTTGCGGGGTCTCGATACGCGAGTTGAGAGGCCATGGCCAGGCTGAGAGCATTCGATGCTTGCCAGCGTGTGGTGTTGGGGTTGAGTTGGAATGTTGGCATATAATCTATGACTTTGGGGTGGTGTACATTTTAGCTAAGCAGATTAGCTTCTTGTTGTCGTTGGAGGTAAAGGGAATCCAGACAAAGCAGATTGGCGATCGCTTGATCAATAGGCTGGCCTGAGCGGGATTGATAGTAGCTAAAGGCCGGGGAGGGGTTGACTTCGAAGCAGTACCATTCGCCGTCGGGTGTTCGCCGCAAATCTATCCCGGTAAGGGGGAGCTTGAGAGAAGTGGCCAGCCTGAGGCAGCGTTCCGCAACATCGGTTGGAAGATCGCAAGCGCGCATTTCAGTATCCGGGGTTTTGTCCGGCGGATAGCGATAATCATCCGCGCTCGAAATAATTTCACAGGCAAAGATATTTTCCCCAACCACATGGACGCGAAAATCAACACCAGGGATGTACTCCTGGAATTGGGTGGGGCACCACCGAAGTTGGTCCCAGCGCGCCTTATGCTCAGAAGATAAGCGAGAAACCTTGCTGCGATGACCGCTTATCGACTTGTAAATAACAGTCCCATGGTTCCGCCAAAAATTCTTCGCTGCCGCCGGGGCATTGGTGATGAGAGTCGCGGGAATATGAAACCCATGCTTCTGGATGAGGGCAGATTGCCACGGTTTTGAACTATTGCTGGCCATGGCAGAAGGGGGATTTAAAACCACGGCTCGCGTTAAATCAGCCCATGCGCATAAGGCAGAAGTAAACTCGCCACCCGCGAATTGGCCAGAACTGTCAGCGCTAAGCGGGCTGACGGCCTGTGGGTCATAGGGGCGAAGGTAGGCAGCGGTGACCATGGCTAAATCGATCTCCTCTGCGTTTACTAAAAGGCGGGGAACAGAAGATCCCGCTTTCCAGCAAAGCTGCATTTCTGAAGTGCGGTGCTGGTCCAGCAGAATTACGGCTTTCCCCATTTCCCGGAGTGCAGTGTGGACCGCCGCAAGCGGTGGGTCTTCAGGAAGTCCCCAAAGCAAAATCATGATTACTTTCCCAATGGTTCTTCGATTGAGGCTGGACGATTCTGTCCTTTACTAAAGAAGCGCATCGCCGCTTGGTTGCCATGGTTACGCATCGGGAGAGAGGCGTGAAAAGCTCCTGAAGCGCGTTTATTTCTTCCTCGCTTTGAAGCGCCGGACACAAACCGGCAGCCACAAAGCGCAGCCCACAAGAGTGCCGGGCGAAGTATAAAGCAAGCAGGTCCACTTTTGCGGCCCGAGCCAAACGCAAAGAGGAAAGGGTTAGCGGTTCATCAGCAGGACCGAAGTAGCGCTCACCAATGACTGTTAGCTGAATATCAATTGGGGAAGCCGAACAAGGGCGAGGCCGATCCGACCCATTGAAAACCCGTTCATGAGGCATTACCGGAATTCCTGCTTCCGAGGCTTCATGTGACCATCGTTCGGGAGTCCAGGCCGGCCCGAAAAGGCAAAGTGGCGTGGGCCGGTTGACGACCGGAATAGGAAGTTCATCAAGCCAGGCCGCAAGAAATGACGTCATTTCAGCGGCCACGTAAGAGCGGTCGGCAGAATGAATTTGGGGAAGATCCTGCGGGGCGATACAGGGGAGGCGCACAAGAACTCCATCGATATCTGAGACGGACGCAGTTCGACCAGCGATAACTATAGTTCCGCGGGTGATCCTGCCCGGTCGATAGCGCCAGCCTGCGAAGGAGAGGTCTTCAGGAGTCAGCAGTTTGGCATCCAGGTCTTTCCAGCGCGAGACAAGCGTCAAGGCGCATGGATCGGCCTTATCGGTCAGAATCAGCAGCACGCGCAGCTACTTTCGTTTCTTTTTTTTCTTAGATGGAGGTGAAGTTTGCGGACGCTCTTCCGGTTTGATGAATGACTTGCCGGGAGCTTCGCCGCTGTGCGGTTGACCAGGAGAAGCGCCGCGAATGATTGGGCTTGCCCCGCCGCCGAGAATAGAATCAGTAACCTTAACTTCGCTTTCTTTGGCTTTTTCGGCAGTCTTTTCAGTGGCCTTGTCGGTAGCTTTGGTATCGGTTTCTTTGCCTTTCTCGATGGTCTTTTCAACGGTCTTATCAGTAATCTTGACCTCGGATGTCTTTTCGGTGGTCTTGTCCGTGACCTTCACCTCGATAGTCTTTTCGGTAGTTTTGTCGGTCACCTTTACCTCGATTGTCTTCGTGACAGTAGGCGGGACCAACCAGAACCACATTTCGAAATCGCCTCCACGGCGCTGGTCTCCACTGGGCAGAAGCAATTCGGACTCGCCGCTCCCAACGGGAGCGCGAAAGGCCTCGCCGTCCAAAAAGCCAGCGGGTTTCGCGGGAAAGGACTGCGGAGTTGTGCTGCTCCAGATGAAGTTTCCCTTAAGGGTCAGGCGCACCAAAAGCTTATCCAATTTAGGACTAAGGGTGCTGAGTGTGCTCAAAATACCAGACAAGAAAGGGAGGGCGTTTCCAATGCCATTCCACGTGACCATGCCGCGCACGGTTAAACCCGCCGGCAATGCGGGAGGCGGCGGCTGGGCAGTGCTAATATCCTGATTTGTGACTCGTGCCAGTAGAACGAGGGGATGATAGCCCGCGAATCTGCCAAAATCGTCCCTGGGTAATGGATACGGCACTTCCGCCGTCAGGAAGCAGGTCGGCTGGACCCGAAAGATCTGGTCTGAATTGCTCTGCGGACTCGGATCAATAACGGTTTGGCTGTCCAAAGGCTTGTCAAACAAAATGAATATCCCGTTGCTGAGATCATTCAAGGTCACGTTCTGGCCATTCTTCAAGACCTGCGTGGGCTTCCCGTAACGCAAACCGACGATGCGCACGGGGTCAGCATCGTTGCTGCTGCCTTCTCCTGTGAGATGAGCCAAAAAATGAACTTTTCGCGGATCGGTGCTTGTATCGCCTGTGATTTCCACTTCCAAGACCTGCAGAACAGGAGCGGAGCCGAGTTGCCAATCGCAGGCCACTTCTCCATTAGCATCCGTGACAAATGTTGTCGCCGGCGAGACTGGCGTCGCAAGACCTCCCGTCAGGGGCTTAAACGAAACCGTCATGCCTGAGACCGGCCCGCAACGACTAGCCACGCGCACCCGAACAGGACTGGTCAACTTCACGCTCGGAGCGCCTTGCTGGCCATCGCCACTGACCTTGTAAACGCTCGCCATCGTTGCCAGCCGACTGATCGCGTCCTGGACCGTTTTCTGATTTGTCAGGCCGGCGCAGGTGCTGGGGAGATACGCAACCTGGCTGGCGATGCTGAGATTGGCGTTGAAAATAATCTGATTGGAAAGGTCCTTGCCGGTTGCATCGACGAGCCGGGCGGTGACTTGTTGGTTTGGTGTGGTGGCATCCAGGAGAAACTCGCACCTGGCAGTGCCATCCCCCCGCACCCCGACAACCAACGAAGTCACCTGGGCCACGGAATCGGGAGCGACCGTGCGAATGTTACCTGAGCCGGCAGTAACATTGAACCTTACCCGGAGCGTTTTGGTCTTATCGATGCAGTGACCATTGGACACTCCAACGATGATCTGATTGGGTAACTTGAAGAACGTGCCTACCGCGGCGGCCGAACCGGGTATGGGGGCAACTTCCTGTCCGTCTCCACTAAGGTAGAAGAGGCGCGGGACCTGGGTGAGGTTCGGCCAAAGGCAGCGGCAATCAGTGAGAACCGAAAGGACGGCCGGAGGGGCCGGAGGCGTGGTTGCCGCGGGGACGGACACAACACCCAATTGGCAATAGTGATGTTCAATTCCACGCGGGGCCATCGCGATGGGCTTGTTTGGATCGGGCCGGCCGGCTGAATCCAGTTCGCGAGGCCATTCGATGTCACCCGCGGGAGCATCAGCGGCAGCGGCGCGCGCGGGGATCTGCCAGTAATCGCCGTTGCGAAAGTTGGCGGTTGCTAATTTGAATTGAATTTGAATGCCCGCTTCAAGCGAGACAAATGCGGCGGCGGCGGGGGCAACATCCCCCGTGCCTTCCCATCTGCGCAGGCGCGGGTTCAGGCTGGGGTTCACTCCATTGACAAAGCCTGTTCCCGTGCCAAGGGGATTGGCGCTCGCCTTCAAGGTGAGGGTTAGATTATCGGGATTGAAGTCGGCCACTTCGATAAACTGTCCTGGCTTGCCTTCCAATTCCAAAGCATCGTCCAGGATTTCCACAAAGCTTCCTTTGCGGAAACCCAAAGGATCATCCTGGCCGAGGCTGCTTACTCTAAGAATTGTCCCTGCGATTTTTGTAAGCGCGGTAACGACAGAACCGTTTTCTCGAGACCATTTATATGTGGGTTTGGTTGCGGCACCATTCTGATCCATGCTTCCCTGATGGATTTCAACCCGATAAAGCTGGTTCTCCAGTCCGGTGTAACCGGCGCTCTCGGGCAGTATGCACGGATCCTCATCAATCTTTGCAGCGACGGTTTTTGCGCTTAACAGCGCGGTGGAAGGACCGGTTAATTTCGTGAAGAGACTGTTTGGGGCGGTGCATAATGCGGTCCCAGCAACTCCTGAAGTGTTATGGGCCACGGCCCGAACCTGCCAAACCGTTTTCAGCCGAGTGGCCGTATCCGGTCCCCCCAAAGCAGGCTCCCGAATTTTGCTTTGTTCCAAAGCGGTGATGTGACGTTGCCAAACGTCCAGATAAATCAGGTATTGAGCGGTGGTAGCAGGCGCGACAGGAGGATCTAATAGTACTGGCTTTTGCCGGTCTGGTTGTTCGCTATATTTAATGGCCGCCTCTAATTCACACTGGATGCCGTCCACGTAATAACGGCCCGCGCTGAGGAGGAAGTCATTCGCCACTCCCGCAATCGCGGAAATTCCAAAAGCTGCGTTGTCCCCGGGACCGCCGCAGTCGCCGAGAATATCCGCGGCGGTGGTTTGGTCCCGGCGAAGGCTAATGGCAGTCTGTTCGTTCCAATCCGCGTCCAACTGCACGCGCCCCTGCTGCATGAGCACGCTGTTATAATGACGCAAGGGATCGAAGGTATCTCGGGTGAAATCGCCTTTCATAGGTGTCTGGTTTTATTGAGGTTTCTGATCCGGCAGTGGCTCAGGTCACGTAGAAAACGCCGGCTTCCAGTCCAAATCGAAGGTATTCCTGAAGACGGGCCTGCAACTGCGCCTGGCGCTGCATCTGGAACAAATCGTGGTAAACGCCTTGCTCGGAGTCGTCATCAGCGCCGCGAAGAATCGGTTCAGGGCACAACAGGTGAAGCTGGCAGTACGAGGATTTGCCATATTGCAAAGCGGAGAAAAGGGGCCGAATGTCGTTCAAATCAATATTCGTTAAGGGTTCGATTTCGTCGCGCGGCAAACATTTGTGCCGGCGTGGAACGCGCGCGCTTTTCTCCAACCAGGAGAAACGGACACAACCCTCCTGACGATGAGCGGCGGTAACCGAGGTTCCCAAAAAGATGCTGTTGCTGGCCAACTCAATGACGCGAACATCGACATTGCCGATTATTGTGCATTTTTCGATGCGCCAGGTCCCACCCGGCTCTTTGCCTGTGCTTCCCAAAGCGAGTTGGCTGGCCGAGCCTGCATCGACAATGCAATTTTTCAAAGTGACCCGTGCATCGGGCCCAGCCAAAATTGGACCCAGAATGCAGTTTTCGATTTCGACTTCGCAGTTTGGAGAATTAAGCGTAAGGGCGGGGAGGCGTTGAACGGAAGTATCGAGCTCTCCGCTGGCCTGAATAATCAGTCCTGGCAGGACGGTGCAGTGCCTCAAGCGCACGTGCGCGAGTTGATCCAGAACCTCGATAGGAGCTTTAGCAGGCATCACGCCATCCGCTTCCATGGCCGCGCCGGTCAGAAGCAGCCCATTGAGCGTCACGCTGCCGTTGGCATCTCCGCCGATAAGCAGCGGCTGGCCGAGGGTAACGACCGGACGACTGCCATCGGCCGCGCGGAGTTCCAGCGAACGCCCTGTGGCAACGAGCTCGGGGATTTTCTCAACATAGTTACCGCTATCGGTAATCTCGATGATTTGGTTTCCGCTGGTTGTGCTCGTAATGGCGGCGGCAATAGTTGAATTCCCTTGCGACGCGGGCGGGGGCTGCAATTGAGAAACGAGTCGCGTCGCCGAAGAGTCGCGATCAAATGATCCCGTGCGCGCGTATTCTCCGCCGCCGAGGTCCGCGGGAAACAGCGTATAAAATGTGGCCAAAGGCGCGACGGTTTGAGAGCCTGGAAAGACAATTCGCCCCCGCGCGGGATCGAGCAGAATTTTTCCGTCGAACTTTTTTCCTGGAAGGTTGGTTTCATCATGACCCCAACGCACGATCGGATTGCCGGGTAAAATCGCATCATGCACGTCGTGCAAATTGCAAACGAGAATGTCCCGGGAGGAAATGGGGGTGGGCGGGTCGCCTGGATTTGTCCCCGGCAGTTCGACCAGGAGGCTGCTTTCGCTATCCATCCCGTAAAACTGAGCGTCAGGATGAAACTGAGGCGGTTCAACCAGAGTTGAACCGAGCCTCAGACGCTCACCCGTCAAAAGACGCCTTGTCAATTCCAAGGGCACGTTCTTTGGCTCGGCGAGGTGGGCAATTTCGGTTTCCGTGGCCGGGTTGAGGCAAAGTGGAACATCCAATCCGAGCGGATGAAAACGAAAATGGCGGTCGTCTCCCAAATGGGCCGAGGCCAGGGGTGAGCGTGTGTGAGAATAGGCCTGCAAACGCCAGAGAAAAATGCCGATGTTTGGAATGTTCCATTTACCCAAACCCGGTTGGATGCGCCGCACTTCGATTGTCCTGGATGCGTCTTCAAAAGGTGTGTCCAGGAACTCGAGAGCCTTCGCGTTGCGCAGACTCAACCAGGAACGATTTTTTGGGCGGACATGATTTACGTGTTGGGTTGTCGCAAGCCTTTGGAAAAATTCGACGGCGGCGCTGGGCCAGCCCGTGGCATCGCGCGCGAGTTGTTCAAGAACCGCGGCGGTGCCCTTGCGCCGCCGGTATGCGATCGTGTTGGCAATTTCAGCACGCGGCGCGAGTTGGTGGGTATGACCGATTCCACCCAGGCCGGTCATACCGAGCAAATCGCCGAGATATGGCAAGACCCACGGCGCTGCTGTTTCGACAAAATAATTGTCCTCCAGTTGGTCGAGTTCGGATTCGAGGACCGCAACCTGGTCGGCGATGATGGCGATGAGCGATTTGAGCGCGCCGCCGCCCTGTTCAGCATCGCGCAAGCGATGAACCGCGGGCAAAAGATTGAATAATTGGTCAGCGTTGAAGCTCATACAGCGCTTGCTATCAGGTTGACCAAACTGTTTTCATCGAGCACCAGCAATTCGGCAGGTTGCGCGGATTGGGCGGCCACCCCAGGTTTGGGACGCAAGGCGGGCAGCAACGTGTTGAGTGGATCGCCGGGAGCGTTTCTCCCCACGTAACGCAGTTCGTCAATATCAACCGAATTCACGCCCGGCACATTTTGGATAATCGCGAAAATCTCGCTCAACGCGATAGTCCCGCCAAAGCTCGCGCTTCCGAAGCTGAATCGAGCCAACAGAGCCGAATCCACAGCCGCTTTGACTTTATCCGGCAGATAGTCCGCTGCGACAGAAATAGTGCCTGCTATTGAGAATTTGGTCACGACGCCAACTTTGACACGGATTGGAACGAGCGGATTCCCAAAATCAGACAAGGATTTTTTGAGTGCCTTCACCGTCCCTCCGTCCTCGGGCAGTTCTTTGCCTTCAGGCGCGACAACACTCACGAAAACGCCACGGCCACTCGAAGTCCAGGTCCAGGTGACATTCGCTTTTGCAATGCCACTGAAGGTGCGGGAAAAATCCTCGTAATCTTTTAGACCGACGATGCGGCCGAAAGTCAATACCTGTATGGGAGCGTTCTGGCGCGCTTCATCCAATTCTTCAGGATCCTGAGCGCCCGAGGAGGGAGCGGGATTGGTGACACCTTTCACTCCCAAAGGCGGAGGCAACAGGAGGCTCAACTGCCCTGATTTGACCAGGCCCGACAAGCCAATCCCTTTACGATAGACCGAGCGAATATTCTCGTAACCGCCCGGCAGGCGCGCACCGGATTTGCCATCTCCGAAGGTGAGGGTTGTGCTTCCGTCATCGGCGCGGCGCGACACGAAAATTCTTTCGCGAGGGCCGCGGGCATAGAGTGAATCAACTTCCCGCCAATTAATATCGTTTACCCATACTTGAAGGGAGGTTTCGCTTCCGGTTGGAGTCGTGGCGGGTGTGAACGTGAGAGGCGCTTGCTTCAATTTGTATTTTTGGTGTGGAAGGGCCGAGTCCCCATTGCCAAGGATTTCGCGCACTGTCTCTCCGTGGGTAGCGAGAACAACATTGGCGAAGATGCGCAGGACGGCAGGATCATAAATATTCTTCAGAGCGGGTTCGGCTGAATCCTGCTGCAACTGTAAAACGGTGCGCTGCCCATCAGATGAGAGGTTCGCGTTCTTAAGGACGGGGGCTTCAATCTGGGGGTTATTCGCATCGGGAGTGAGCACTTTTACGTTTTCAGGCTTTGTTCGCAGGAACGCAATATGCCCGGCTGCATCTCGCAGGAGCCAGGTCTGGGTTCCGTCCGGTTCGGGAGAGGCTGGCTGAAGCAAGTCAAACATTCGATCGGATGAAATTAAACCGGAAGGGATGGCGACTACGGAAGCTAATTGAACCTTCACGGGAGAGGTCCCTTTGAGGAGGAGCCTCTTCCCGGACTGCAGCCCCTCCACAATTCGATCCAGCTCAATTGAATTCCCCGACACGGGTTGCGGTACGGGCACCTCAGCCAAATCGAGCTTTTCGCTTTGCGCGAATACAACAGTTTCGCGAAGGCCGAACAAAGCAGTCGTCATTGAAGCGTCGAGAGTCACCTGTGTGACTTTGAGGGACAACGTGAACTCGGAGCGCGCAGTGGTGGATACTCCCTGAACTTTGGCCAGTCCCAAATTTCCGACGTTGGCGAGCACAATCCAACTGTCGACGCTGACCTTCGGATAGACGGTATCGAGATAGACTATCGTCACGGATGTTACACTATCTGCATAGGCGATATTGAAATGAGGCCACTGCGAAAGGTCTGGAGAACTTGTGATCCCACCCACGACAACGCCTGGCGCTGAGATTGGTCCCGCAATTCCCGTCCCCGGGGTCACAGCGGTAATTGCCGGACCGGCCAGGATAGTGCCGGGGGGATTGGCAATGGCCGTTGTCGCCCCACCTGGCGCGCTGAGAGCGGCTGCCCTCGTTAAGCCCGGCACCACGTGCCCAGTAAGCTCTGGATTAACTCCACCTGCGCCGGCTGCGTTCCCGCCTGCCACAGGATTCGCCAGCCCGGGAGTGACGCCACCAGCCACCGGTGTGGAAATGGCCGGATTGGTAACTCCTCCCGCAACAGGAGTGAGAACTGCCGGGTTAATCACTTCGGCGCCAGGATTGTTTATCACGGGGTTCACCAGCGGACCTGGAGTTGTCAGGATCGGGTTGACCAGTTCCCCGGGGCCGGGGTTGGCTACCGCCACTCCGGGAACGACGGGAGTGTTGATCACACCTGAAATGAGACCCGGGTTCAGGGTGACTGTTCCTGGAGTCGTGGTCGGTCCCGCCGCGGTAGTACTCAAGTCTAGATAATCCCGTCTGAAATCCCGCGAAAAAGATTTGAACTCCGGAGCATTGTGCCCAAACAGAGCAGCGCGTTGTCGAAATGCAAAAACAGAGGGATTTTGCAGAGGTGGATTCGTTAACCCGCTATCCCAAGTGACCAGAGTGCGGTCCATGGTTCGATCAAGGACCACCGTCTTAATGATGCGGAACTCCCAGATCGTGCTGCCCGAGTTTTTGTCACGTTCGTCGCCCACAATGAGAATTCCGTCGCCCGGCTGGAGCTGAGTGCTGGTTCCTTTGAAAAAGAGGCGAGTCAGACCTGCTTTGATTTCCTGCGCGATAGTTTGCCGAGGTCTTAATTCATTCCATTCTTTCCGCGCTTCGAGTTCCTCGCTGGTTTCATAAGTTTGAGGCTTCTCCTCCGGCCCTGGAACGCTCTGCACTTTGGTGCCTTGCTTTATTATGGCAAAACCGGGCGCGCCCGGGGCATCTTCAACCGTAAAGGCCAGCGAGGCTGTGGCCGAAACACCCGGACGAAGCTCATACCCAATCGCGCGGGCCAGTTCGAGAACGCTCCGTCGCTCGGTGGCTGTGCGCAGGAATGATTCATTGGCAATGCGTTCGGAATAAAAGGTCAGGACGTCCGCCATGGCGGCGAATCCATCCAGCAAAGCGATGGTAAAGTCGTCGTCTGAACGGGTGGCCAAGCCTCCGAGCGCGGCTCGCTCGCTTAGCGTCAACCCGGCGAGCAGGCTCGCTTTGAATTGCGAATGAGTGCCACTGCGGAAAGTCACAGCCTCCTGGCCGGGCCGGTTGTCGATTTGCGCCGGTGTGCTCGGTTCCGTTCCCGAGCAGCAATCACAGGGGGCGAGATTTCTTAATGAAGGATCAAGCGGGTTATTCATTGTCCACCGGCGGTCTGAATCTCGAGGCGGCCATGATCGGGAAAATTAGGGTCGTTTTCCAGGCGTGCTACTTCCAGTCTGCCCATGATCAAAGCATTCGGCACTGTCGTGGTGGTGCTGTTCTGCTTGCGCAGAATTTTTACATCGACGTGCCTTACGCCGGTCACTTTTTGCGCCGCGGCATAAATCTTACTCACCAGCACGGGCTGCCCGAAGGTCCACTCGTCCGGGTGAAAGAAGCCGCGGCTTCCGTCTGGCCGTTGAACCGCGCTGAACACATCCTCAACCGCGCGCTTGACATCATTTCGGAAAAAGCCGCTCGCCACGCAAATAAAAAGCTGCAGCTCGATCGAAACAAACTGGGGGGCTTGTATTTCCAAATCGTGGCCGGCAAGGCGAAAAGGCTCCAGCCACTGGCGCAATTTCTGTTCGAAGGTTGTGTCCACGGATTTCCCGCCTCGCCGGTCAACAGTCAGGAAAATGGTGTGCCAGCTTCCAGTCCAACGAATGGTTGCCGCGGCTCGTTGGACTTCAGGGTTCTGGGAAGCTCGATCAGCATAATCCTGCGGGGTAACACAGCGCTCCGCGGTTCGAAAGGCCTGAGGCGCGTACTGCCGCACTTCCTCCAGGCTTTCGGGATCAGTTCCACCATGGGCCGCCAGTGGATTGGTCACGCCCTGGACCACATCCCCGGTCGCCAGACCCAAGGGTGTGCCATCGAGTTGAAAGAGAGCTGGAACTGAGATTTGGGTAATAGATTCTGCCCCGATGTTGCCCGCGGTGCCGCCGCCGATTCGGTAGAGCGCGTGGAATTCCGTTCCCGAGGAAGGCTGTATCCCATTAATGTCATCACCGAAACGGATGGCGGCTCCGCCATCGTTTTCGATCTCGACCACGAAATGGCGGTCGAATGCTTCGCTGCCAAGCAAATCACGTTCGGGTTCCCAAAGCTGTCCCCTGGCTCCCAAAGTCACGGCCGCCGAGGCTCGGCGCGGGTCAAGATCAAACGCCTGCGCCGCGGGAAAGAACTCCTTGTTCAACGGATCGATTTCCTGGGCCGAAGTCTCTGTTTCTTTACGGAATACCTCACGGAATGTCACGCCTGCCGATTTCAGGCGGGGCCGAAAGCGCACCGGCGCGAGGCGTTCGGGCGCTTCCCCGCAGTGGTCGCAGCCCGTTTCGGCGACTAGCGCGAGCGCGGGATTCGCCTCCGGAACCGAGCCGATTGCTTCCGACGCGAGCATGGTCATTCCGTGGTCCGCGAGAACGATGTTCCCCCAGGCAACACTGACATTTGCCAGATTTTGTCCTCTGTTTGGCCCTTCCTCCAGAACACTGGAGATGCAAATCGGGAAAGGCAGGGCATCGTCTTCGGCCCATTCGATCTCGGTAATCTCGGAGGCCGTGACGGGATCTTTCAACTTGACGGTCCCGGCATCGAACGCTTGCGCTTTGGTCAACCTCACCGCGTGACGCCGTTGTTTGTCGGCATCGGCCTTGTTTCCTGTTAGCGGGCCAAGCACTTCCGCCAGTACGAGAACCATTCCAACCTTTAAGTTGGGATGGTGCCCCGCGAGCGTGGCTTTTGTCGCGCCTCTGGGCAGGCAACAGTTAGCGTCGCTCCAGGTGTAAAACTGAATTTCATTGTGATCGGCAAAAAGCTCCGCGTCCTCCACAGGCTCGAACACTGCCGGATCCGTTTCGCTGAGTAATCTCCCCAATTCAACAGGATCGCCTGGAAGTATCGGGAGCTTCTGCACAAATGTAGTGAAGCGGGTCAGGCGCAAGTTCAAATCTTCTCCAGGCACCAATTTCTCCCCGCTGCCTGGTGGAGTGAAGACCCCGCCCTTTTTCCTGAGCACTGGAAAAAGCTTAACGCCTTGTTGTGTTTCCGGCCGGTTCTTGAGCAACACCTGGACCCAAACACGCGCATTGCTCCCCTCGTGCATGGGATAATCCAACAAGCGCGCGTGACGCTTGATCGAAACGCGTTGACGGGCTGTTCCGAGATACGCTTCGGTTGCGATGGCGTCCTGTCGATAGCTCAAGTAGTCGCCCACGTAGGCCAGCAATTCAACAAGGGTGATTCCCAGGTCTGCTGCGTTCCGCTCCCTCCAACCCGGGACCAGCAGACTGAGGCGATCGAGCATGAGTTGCCGAAAACTGGTATAATCCTTGGCGAGATAATCCAGTTCCGGCTCGGACCGAACTTCAGGAGGGCAGTCGCAAACCGGGGCGCAATCGAAATCGCTCGGGCATTCGACCTTGAAAGAAAAATCGATGGACGCCAATTGAGGATCCAATTCCTTCAAAGGCGTCCTGGTGTTTGGCTCGATCAGCGCCAGGGTGTAGGTGGAAAAGTCTCCCCGTGGGGTGACATGCGCCTCCAAGTGGTCCGTGACCCATGTCGCCGAATCGACCACAATCTTCTTGATGCGCTCGCCCCCGGTGATCTGCACCAAATCCCTGTTTGAAAGCTGGAAGGGGTTAAAGCGCGCGCTGACGCCCTTGTTGTTTACAAAAAATATACGCAGCGTGCGTTGCTTTTCAGGCTTGGATGGTTCCTCATTGTCGACTACTTCGAGATAGTCGATTCCATTCAAGGTCGCGGCAGGAAGTCGCAACGCCGCGCGGCGGTTTTCTTCGCAACAGAAGTATTTCATGGAATCGCCCTTTCGAATTGTTGCACCTGGCGTTCCTGTGTGCGCCGAATGACATATCGCACCTGGACGCGAAGAATAGCGTCCTGGCTGGTTACATCCAAACCCTCGATCTGGATCAATTCGCCGAGCCATTGTTGCAAAGCGCCTTGCACCATCAGTTGTGTCGCGCTGGCTAATTCGGGACTGTTCGCCGCAAAAACGAGCTGCAGCAGGCCGCTGCCGAATGTGGGACGGTTTACCCGCTCCCCGGGCGAGGTGAAGAGCAATTGCTCGATCATGTCGCGGATGTGCGTGTCATTATCCGCCTGGGCCGTCCGTCCGCGGCTGTCAAACTGATATGGAAACCCGATGTTCACTGCGCTTTTACCCGCATTTGCGTAACGATGATATTAACCGGCGTGCCGTTCGGGACGCAGATCGCCTGGCTGTCCTGCAAAAGCAGTGGCATCCCTCCGGAAAGAACGCGCGTCGCGCCAACCACCCATTGCGCGATGACACAAGGCACGGGAGCGCCCGCCACCACAAAGGGACATCCGGCGATGCTCCATGGATTGGGTTGTTGCACTGTCATTTGACCGGAAACTTTGACACGGGGATTGGGCACTGTTGCTTGCGCTTGACCCGCGTGCGCGCAAAGGACTGTCGCGCCTTGGTGGAGAAGAAAGCCGGGCATGGGTCAAATCACATCGAGCGCTCCATTATTCATGCTGATCTGTGGGCCCTGCATGGTGATTTTGGCGCCCATGCCATTGTCGATCTCAATCCCTGTAGGTGTAATTTTGATTTTCTGGCCTCCCGAGGTTTCGAAAGTGATGCCGCCGATGCCGGGAGTGTCATCGAGAAGGATGCTTTGGCCACCCTCGGTTTTGATGAGAAATTTTTTGTAAGGGGGCGCAAGAAGGGGTGGCGGCATTTCCGCAACAGAACCCCACCAACATCCCGACCAAATTGGATAATCCGGATCGCCGCCTTCGAATTCAATCCACACCCCCGCATTAACTTTGGGGAGGGCGAAGAAACCCATCCCGTCACCCCCAAAGGGGGCACAAGGCATCGCCCAACCGCTTTCGTCATCACCGAGCACATCGGGGACTTTTGCTTTGATCCGGCCAATCATAAGAGGGTCCTGGATGTCACTGACGACACCGCGAAATTTTCCGAAAAACTGGTTTGATCCGTTGCTCATGGCAGCACCACTGGGAGCAAAGCGCCAGTGCCTTCGCGTTTCAAAGTGAATTGCTGAGTGTAACTTGTCCGCGTGAAAACGTGCTTCACCTGGCTCACGTAGTACATCCCGTCGTAGGACCTGCCTGCGCCACGCAAGCCAACCAGACGCCTGGCCCTCAAAACACCGCCGTAACGCACTGAATCCAGCCGCCCGGTGCAGGATACCGAATCTGGGGCATTGGTAATTCTCGCCACGAGATCGGTAGCGGCCTGGCCAGGGTTGCGATTGGCCGTTTGACGCATGAGACGCGTCCTGCGCGCCGAGGTTGGCTGGGCCGCCAGGGGCGGGACTCTCAAATCCGGTAATGGAGGGATTGCGATGCTTTGCTTCGTGATCGGCTCGGTGAACTTGCCCTCGGCGCCTTCCGGGGACAATGCGTCATTTGTGAAATGGATGTCCTGCACATTCGATGCAGAGCCCAGGTCATGCGTGAGCGCGGGTTGCGGCAATCCAGCGCGCTTAACGGGACCCCAATAAGCGGTGTTGCTGCCGATAGTCAAAGGCTCAACATAAAAAACGAATCCGTTCCGGGCCGCCATGCGATTGAGCATTTGCAAATCTGTTTCGTGTTGCCGCGGAATCTGTTGCAGCTCGATGGGAATGTTCGTCGTCGGGGTTATCATCGGCACCAAACCATATTGCGCGTACCTCCCGATGAGCTGCAGTGCAATTACGGAATCGGGCTGATTCTTGTATTGCGCGTTGACCTCTTTTAGATCGAGCATGACCCGCACATCACGCCCTGTGACGCTCAGTGTCGCCGTGCCCGGTTCGCTGCCCGGCGCAAGTTGATGATGATAGATCACCCCATCGATCAGCGGTTCAGGCGCCACACCCATAATGGCTCCGATGATGACGCGCGAATCGGGATCAAGCGCTCCGCTTTGCAGAATATCGTACTCGCCGGTCTTCTGCTTCGTCAGTCCAAATACCATTTGGAACCCGTCATCTCCCTGCGAGTTATTGGTCACCTCGATTTGCTGGATCGCGAGGAGCAAATCCGGCGAAACCGGCGTTGGAATAGTCTTCCCCGCCCATAACAACAATCGGATTCCGAGAACGCTGGTCAGCACAAGCTTAGTTCTGATTTTTGCAACCAACTTCTCTGGTTACAAAGAAGACAACGCAATGCGGATTCTTTGGCCAATATCATCAGTCAATTCCTCGGGACGCATGGCCTCATTGGCATCTGCTACCCGCCAGAATTGCGTCGGATCGCCCAAATATTTGGCCGTGATGTTGTCCAGGCGGTCGCCCTGAATGACCATGTGCTCAACCACGGTCGGCCCGCTTCCGGCGGGCGGAAGAAAGCGACGTTCGACGTAGCGAATCTGCCGTGTCTGACCATCTGAATCGAGAACATCCAGTGTCTTTACGGCCAGCGACACATATCTGCTGGTGGTTCCAAACATAAATTTTAGCCAATACTAATACTGGCGCTGAAGTTTGCGGCCCCGCCAACTGCTGAACCCACGCTGCTCAGAGTCGCCATCACTTCTTTGATAATTTGGTGTGCCATGAAGAGCGCTCCACCCGGACTTAACAATCCGAGGTCGCGATAATTCAAAACTCGCAACCCGAGCGATACCTTGGCGTGAATTGGATTCAGGTTCGGATCGAACATTTCTTCTGTAATGGAGAACTCCGTAAGCCGAACCGGCAGGACGCGTTTGATGCCCCAAATGAGGATTCCCAAAGGCGCCTCGGGTGGAATCACTTCGATTATACCGGCAAGCATCAACGCTTCATTGGCGATGACCAAAGCGCTTTTGGGGTAGAGCATCATCTCCAGCGCGGCCAGTTGAGGATGAATCCCGAGCAGGCCTGTCTGAGCATCCCCCTTCTCCATTTGATCCGTCGCGTCGAGCATGACGTCGAGACTGATCGTTTCCTGCGGTGGTCCCGCCAACCGTAACGCTTCTCCTGGCGCGGTTTGACCTCCACCTCCACCACCCGACCCCCCTGCAGTTTGCGCGGTAAGCCTCCGGGTCAAAGTTTCCGGGTTGTATTGAAAGATGGTGATGCTGGCCAGCGGGTTGAACGGATCGAGTCCGATCAGCGCGCCCTTTTGCAAGCGAGGGGAATTGGGGAAGGTGGACATCAGCGTTGATCTCTCAATTGTGAATAATATGCTGCCAAAACCTGGGATCGGGAGGGAAGAGCATCTGGGCTCCGGGTTGCGCATCCGCATCGTGAGTCTCGACTAATGCCTGCACCCGTCGTGTATCCGCGGCGCCAGATGGACCAGCCTGCAAGCCCGCCAGCCCAGGCGCAGCGGTCGACCACTGACTCCCAAGCCAGTTATCAATGGCCTCGTTCTGCAACTCGGTCTTCACAAACATCTGGAAGTTTTGCTGGTTCGGCCCGCGAAAGACCGGAAGCACCAAGGCCGAATTTAAATAATAATGAAGCTCCGCGTTTGGTCGGTTCAGACGATCGCGCGCGCTTTGGGCAATCGCTTCTCCAGGCTCTGCAAAACGCAAACCGCCTCCGGGAAATCTCGGATGTCCGAATCGTGACGTGAATAAGGAAGGTTCATGAAGGTCCAGGCGGGGCAGCAGTCGGAACAAAAGCAGATCCACCGTGCTGCGATCTTCCGATGTTGTGGGCAGCCCCGAAATCAATGGATTTATTGGAGTCATCAGACTTAGCCTCGGAGTCGGCGCCAGCAGCGATGCCGATCCGCTGGGTTCCGATTCTCTTGCAAATTCTTGTCGACGCGCAATCTCAAGTGAATAAAACGACCTTAGCAGCTCCATCTGGTCGCGCGCCCCAGTCAATGGCGACCATCGGTTGACGGCCTCAGAGACGTTCGGGTCTCCCGCAATTCCGTTGATGGCGGCATCACTTGCAAAAGAACGAAGCCCCAGGATGGGAAAAATCTGGAACCAATTCGGCGCGGAGGCATGCGGCAGGACGGTGCCGCTCCCAAAGAAACGAGAAACCGCGTGAAGGTAGTTGATGTCATCCCCAGCATTGCAGCCTCGGATGTCAACCCAACTCTGTGCGCCAAAACGCGCTCGCGCAGTGTTTAGGGCGCCCCGAAAACCAGTAGTCGAAGCCCGCAACGCTTCGCGCACCTGCGAAGCCTGGTCAGCCGGAATATTTATCCCCGTGAAAGTCATGCTGAGACTTGTTACCGCCGCTTCTATCGCTGACCTGAGATCCTGGACATTCTGCAAAGTGACTGCCGGTGCTGTAGGTTGAGTTCCGGTGGCTCCGCTCGCAGCCGCGGGGGCAAATTGTTGAACGACTTGACTGGACACCAGGTCGAGAACAAGAGGCAGGGCATTGATTAAGGGATCAAATCGCGCTGCATTTTGCGCCGTGCGCGATCTTGTTAGGGCAACGCGCTGCAGGACTCGCCGAAACAAGTCATCGAGCGATCCCGTGGGGCTTCCAGACGCTTGCAATCCGAATGGCTGCAATACCGCCGCGTTTGTGCTACGAATTTCCGCAATTATTGGGACGAGGTTGAAATTTAGATTCATGCGCGTGTCCAATGCGAGGCCCGCGGCGTCGCTCTCCGCGTATGCAGAGAGCCGCTCTCGCTGAAGGGAGAGCAACGGTTCACCCGTGAACAGGCTGGTGAAGACTCCTATATCCGCCGCATGAGTCACAAAACGAATCCGATTGAGAGGGGTGGTGGCCTGAGCGAGGTGCCGGACCATTTGCTCGATCGAGCTTACCCGCTGAATGGTCAAGCCCCAGGCTGTGTGAAAATCAGCAGCCTGTTGAAGAAACCCGGCGCTGCCTTGGTTGGAAATATATGTCATCTCGGGAACATTCTCCGGTTCACCGAAAAGATGAATGGAGCGCCCGTCGTGCCCGGATCGAGTCCTTGCCTGGTGGCCCTCCGCGACCGCGGTTGCCGCCAGGCGAGCATCTCGTTCAACATCGCCATACGTCGTGCCAGCCAGGTTTCCCTGGGCCACATGCGCCAGTTCGTGGGCGAGCAACCATTGTCCCTTGGGGGACTCCGGCGCATATTGTCCCGTGCCAAAAACGATATGGTTTTGCGCCGCGAATGCCCTGGCTGAAAGCGAATGCGCGGCTTCCGCAGCAACTCCATTCGAATGAATTCGAACATTACGAAAATCGTGTCCAAAACGCGACTCCATCATCTCGCGTATTTCGGGATGCAAAGATTGGTCCGTGGAACTCAAAGCGTCCTCAACGATCGGGGACACCGGCCAAGAGTCGCGCGTTCCTGCCTCTCGGCGGCTTGTGGTGCCCGCGTTGCTCTGGTAAGCACGATCATGCTGGCAGAATGAGCCTCGCGCTCGCGATGCCTTGCTTGCCAAGGCGAAGTTCCTTTTCTCCCTGCTCATTTTCTGTGCAACTCAGCGAATAACCGAAGGTGTCAGTTCCATACTGAATTAAGTCATTTCGCCCTCAAGGCCCGCGACTGGCTCTTCTGCTACGGCTAAAGGCGTGTCACTCTCACCGGTCTCCACCTGTGCGCCCGCGCTTCCGGAGCCACCGCCACACTGGCGACTTGCGTCGCAAAGAACCGGTGCCGCCCGCCCATCCATTGTCACATTAGTTCGAGTCCCGTTGGAAAAATCATAGATGCGTTTTGCGTTCGGTTCATCCATGCGCACGCAACCATGTCCGATCGGCTGGCCGGTTACCTCGGTGTGTTGATGCAGGGCAATTCCCCGTGAAGAATAGTAAGGTTGCACCGGGGTCCACCATTTCCATCCATTATGCTCGTCGACTGGTCTCCCGGTCCAAAAACTATCTCCATAATAAGTGCAGCATGCTCCAACTCTGCCAGGTTGATTCCAGGGCGGAGCGCATTGGGTCAGTGCATCCGAGCAACAGCTACGCGTACAGGTCCCGGCGGGATCGCCCGGATCGCTATAGCCTTTTCCCGTCGAAACCGTAAAGCTATCACTCCCCGTGGCTCCTGACGGCGGTGTTCCTTCCCATTCCAGTTCCGCGGACTGTGGCGGCGTGAGGTGGACCGTGATCTTCTTAATGTAGGGCGCGGCACGCTGGGCAATGGAGTAGGGCGCGGGGCTAATTGCGTCCGTAGGCGATCCGTTCGCAACAATATCCGAGTTCCTCTCCGCTTCGTGCTCTTCGGGCGAAGATTGCTCTCCGTAACGAAGGGATCCGCCAGCCGAGAAACTGCCCGCCTGCTGAACCACATGCGTCAATTCATGTGCTAACAGCCGCGTCCCCTCTCTGGAAGCGGGAGCGTATTGGCCCTCCCCAAAAACGATCTGCTCTCCCACACTGTAGGCAAACGCGTTCACTGCTCTGGCGGACTGGCTGGCACGATCATCGGAATGGACCCGAACCTTGCTAAAATCATGCCCAAACTTTGGTTCCATAAAGGAGCGGGTTTGCGCATCCAACGCCTGGCCAGGAGAGCGGAGAACGTCATAGACTACCGGGGGCACTTCCTCCTGTTCGGCGCCATAAGCCCGGCGCTGAACCAGGCCGGAACGTTTCTCCCGGCATTCCTCGCATTCGCCGCTGGCACCGCCAGATCCTCCACAAGCGCATTTGCGCTGCAAGAGGGAGTGGGGCGTTCTCGTAAACAACAGCGCTTTCCCTTTGGGTATGCTCTGAAATTCCTTAGTCACCGTTGGGTATTTCTGATGGTTCATCGAACGAAGAGGAAATGGGACCGGGGAACTCATTCGATTGCGTGATCAGCCTTGTTCAACCGGGAGCTTTCCCCTGAAATGGCCGCATTCATTGCGCCATGAATTGCGCGAGCACTCTCCGTAGCCAGGGTTTTCATGTTCAAAGGATGGGATAAATGCGCTTCTATCGCGGGTAGGACTCTCAACGACATGTCACCATTGATTCCCGGGATGGCATCATTCAATAATGTGAGTAATTCCTGCTGCAAATAGTGCTGTAATTCCGCGCGGCCAAAACCCATGGCTGGAACACCTTCCAAGATCACTCTTTCAATATGCAAATGGATGTCTGGTGCGATTGGGGGCTGCGGCGCGGAATTTTTCACACCCATCCTCCCAACTCCGATTCGCTTGGCGCGCGCTCCAGCCGCGCGCATTCCCTTCGCGCTGCTTGCAAAAGATGTTTCATGCGGACCGGTTCACCCGCGTCCGCGGCCAGGAACGCGGCTTGCAATGCGATGTTGCGAATATTCCCTCCGGCGACGTTGAGCCGAGCCAGCTTCTCAGGATCAATTCCTTCCACCGGCGTTGCGGATGGAAAAATCCGCCGCCAGATCTGAGCGCGCTGAACCACGTCTGGAAATGGAAATTGAACCACGAAACGCAAACGGCGCATGAAGGCCGTGTCCAAGGATTGTTTGAAATTGCTGGTTAGAATCGCAAGCCCCCGGTAACTCTCCATCCGCTGGAGCAGGTAACTTACCTCGATATTCGCGTATCGATCATGGCTATCCTTGACTTCGCTTCGCTTGCCGAAGAGCGCGTCTGCCTCGTCAAATAAAAGAATGACGCCGCCAGCTTCCGCGGCATCGAAGACCCGTCGCAGGTTCTTCTCTGTCTCCCCGATGTATTTGCTGACGACCGCGCTCAGATCGATCCGGAACAAATCCAGGCGCAACTCATTCGCCAGGACTTCCGCCGCAAGCGTTTTTCCAGTGCCGCTTCCGCCGCTGAACAAAGCGCTGATGCCGAGTCCTCGATTTCCTTTGGCCGCAAATCCCCAGGTCTCGTAAACGCGAAACCGCTGGCGCGCATGTCGCGCGATATCCCGCAATATATTGAGTGGTTCTTCCGGCAAAACCAAATCTTCCCACGTCGATCTCTGGTCAATTCTTTGCGCAAGCGCTTCCAGGCGCCGGGATGATTGCGCGCGACAAAGACCCCACAATGTTGAGCCACTCTCCTGCGTCAAATCGCGTTCGTCCGATGGTCCCCTGGTCTCGGAGGCGCTTAAACAACGAAGCGCCAACGCGGCTCTATTGATCTGTCCCGCGCCGAAAGAAAACTGGCTGACCACGTGTTCAAGCTGTCCGTTTAATCTGGCGGCCAACGGCCCCAGGGACGCGCGCCAAAGGTCGTGCTGTTCAACCGCGGAAGGGGCACTTACTTCGAACTGAATTCCCGGTCGGCCAGTCATTCTCAATGGCTCGCGGCTCAAGCAGATCAGGGCTGCCTGCATCGATTCGCAAAGGCTTAACGCGTTGCGAGTATTCTCAGGTTGCTCGATTTCATGGAAGTCGACTGCCAGGACGCTCCCGCGAAGCCATGCCTCTCGCTCCCAGAGTTTGGCGAAGCTCTCGCGTTCGCTGGCCGAACCCGGAACGTCAGATCCTCTGATTCGATAGAGATGACATCCCAGCGTCACCGCCACCCCGCCAGCAATCGAAAGTTGATCTTCCATCGCACTGCCGGACAGCTCGATCAACGGCAATGGCCCGGATTGCCCCGGTTGCCATTTTTGGATGATCTCCTCCATGATCCCTCGATGAGCGGCTGGAAGAGCCACTTCCGTTTGAACTGGCCTGACCATGGTCTGGAGGCGCTCATCCAAATGCGGAGTACCGGCCAAAAAGTGCAAGGTCCATTCATCGATGCGCAACGGACAGGTCGTGAGGGATTCCCCGGAGCCCAACTCGATCAACCGCCATCGTCGTAGCGGCGCGGTTGGCGAAAGGGCGCTCCAATGCGCTTCGGGCAAAGCCGCTAAGCCAAGGCTGAAGGTCGCTGCCGTTCGACGTGTGTCATTATGGGCTTGAGCGATCAGGGCTGCGAACTTCGCCTCCAGATCAGGCCCGGCACACAACAACAAAAGATCGCGCTCGAACGCCGACAATCGCAAAACGGCGCAAAGCGTCGCCAGTGTTGAAGGCGCGTTCACTGGCTCTGTTGGTTCTTCCAATTCTTCCGGTTGTTCGGCGCTCGAACAATCCTCGACCTCAACAGCTCTCGACCTGATGCCCTGTCGCTCGATGTAATCCTCCAGCCTTCGCCGCACTCGGGCGAGGCGGGCAACCAGGCAACGCTGGTTGGCTTCGGACCATGATGTTTCCGCCACTTTCATGCGGGCATCGCGACAGCCTGGGTCGCATCAAATTGAGGTGGTTTCGGAGCCTGAAAACGCTGAGTCAATATGCTCTCGACCCGATCCACGCGCAGTCGCAACGGAAATTTGGAACCCGGAGGCAGCCCGAACATCGAGACAGGCAGTGATCCCTTGAATTCCAAGGTATCCGTTTGCGTAGCCGTTCCTGCAAAAATCCCGCGCCCCGCCAATTCCCGATCTCCAATCACCAGGGAAACGCTCTGGCCAATTCGCACCTGAGGCCGGCATTTCAACTGCACGGTCGTGGCTCTGAACCCATCGACCGCAGCCGCCGCGGTTATTTGCGGGTCGTTTCCACCGCCGAATAGAATTTCGGGCGCGATGGGCAGCGGCACTGAATTGCTTGTTCGGGGAGCAGTATCTCCCGGACGCAGCGTTTGCAAAACGACTGTATAAATTCCCGCCGCCCAGTTGGCCGGTGGTTGGGCTTGGCTAAGGTCCACCTTTATTCGCGTGTCGGCGTTCAAGAAAATATCATCCGGCAAGTCAAATGTCTCCGGCCCAATTCCCAAATCCTTCGATTGTGGCGGAATCGTGAAATTCAGCGCCGCGCCGGTGGCGGTAAGTTCCAATCCCAAACCGGCATGCCTGAGAATCACGGTTGGGGTTGTGCCGGAAAGATGATGGCCCAATAGATGAATTGTCTCATTGATTCTGGCAGCCTCCTGGTAACCGGACGCGCGAACTGCCAGCAAGGTTGGAAAAGGAGGCAACAGATTCGCTTGAACGATTGGACCAATATCATCTTTCCCGACGGTCAACACTGGAAGCGGGCTGCGAGCGCTTTTCTCGGGTTGAATCAAAACTACAGTCACCAGATAGGCCACGCTGGGCCGATAGGGTACCTGAAAACCTGTCCAGAGCTTGGACATTTCTTCAAGATTCAGAAACTGGGGGGTAATCTTGATCGTTTCGAGTTGATCCGCGACACCCGACTTGCTCAGCGCGCGCAAGTCCGATGGGAGGGAGGACGTTATCAGAGGATTATCAGGATCCAAATCAGTCACGAGGCTTTTTCGCAATGCTTTCCTTGTCAGGACAGGGGTTTGGTGCAACAGCGACATCGCATAACCAAGCAGGATTTCCGCGTGCAATTCCCGTTCGTCATAGGCTGTAAGCAGGTAATGCAAATCCAGCGCCAGCGGCGGATTGCCAGTTCGCAACCCCGCTCCATCAAACGCAGGCAATCCCTGGTTTCGCCAGCCCTGATTCGGCGTTACGTGATAGAGAAAGATGTTTAACTGGCTCTCCTCCCCGGCGGGTAACTTTGGTTCAGGAATGGGGGGACGAGCCGTAACCGTGATATTTCCCGAAATCTGATTATTAATCACCCCTTCGTTCAGCAAATCTTTCAACACCCACGTCACCGCTGCCAATGCCATTGGGCTGCTCATCGACCACCTCCTGCTTTCTGATTCAGATAATCCTCCAGCGATACCCGCGGAGCCCTCCGCTGAGGCGGCGGTGGCGACGAGGGCGGCGTGACCGCGCGAATTTCTACACGTCCGATTGTGACGTTAATGGTTGGCCTTTGTTTGGCGGCAGTAGCCTCTTGGATTTTGCCGACTGCCGGCTCGCTATGTCCGAAAGAATCCCCACCCGGTCTTATCGCAGGCGGATTTATCCGTGCAGGCCTAATTCCGTTTTGAATCACCGCTTGCTGGGAGATGATTGTTTGTCGTTTCATCCCCATCTGCTCCACATGAGTTTCCTTCTCGACCAATGTCGAAGAGGGGTTTGTCTGTTCTACTCGAGTCCATGAAGCCAGAGGGACGTGGCCCAAGGAGCGGTTGGAAGTCGTCCCACGATCGGGCTTCTCCAAAAAGCTCTGCTCCAGAGAAGCGCCCGACTTAGTGTCCGAGTTATTTGTGGTCAGGACTTCCTTCTCGGGATGCGTTTTTGCTTCAACAGAAAAGGATTGCTTCAAGTTTGGTTCAGAGGATCTGCCCAGATCCGCCCCTGATTCTCTATCCTTCAGGGTGTCCTGTTCATCGGTTTCTGGAAAAGAAAAAGCACTGGGCCTTTCTCTGTTTTCTCCCGCGACTTCCGTCGAGGAAAGCGAAGAAGGATTTTGCTCATGGTGCCCAGCCTCTGGAGAATGAGTCCGCCCCTCGGATGATTGCACTATTGAGTTCAGCCCTGAGGGCCGGGCCGTTGTCTCGTTCTTCGATTTCGATTCTGGCGGATTGGTTGAGATGAGTGGATCCTCCGGACCCGCTTCATACAAAGAGACGAGCCTCGGCCGAATGACAGGCGATCTTCCCAACGCGCGCCATGCCTGCCTCTCAAGGAAATCACTCATCGTCGCACAAATCCCAAATAACTTTGCCGCCGGGCCGCCGAAAGTGAAAGTATCTCCTGCTCGGACCAGCCATAAGCGCCCGCCAATTCATGTACTTCCAAAAGCAGGCGTTTGGCCCAGGCGTGCAGATGCCCAAAAAAGAAGCTGGATACATCAAAAGGCGCATCCCAGGACCCCTCGCAATTGGGGCACCGCAACGCAAACACAATATCAGCCTGCGGGTCGGCCCTGGACATCTTTTCTGCCGCCTCGTTAATAATTTTTTCTGGCAGCCCCTCGATCGAAATCAGATCCCCTTCAGCCCCCGATGCCTTTACCACACAGCGTTGGAAAAGTTTTCGCCGCGCCAAAGAAAGATCGGCTTCTCCGGCGACTTCCTCCAAATCGTTGTTGTTCGGCAGGCGAAGCGAGACCGTCACCCCTTCATGTGTCACCGTGATCGGTGCCCCGGAATCAGCAGCGGGAAAGACCAAAGTGCTCGCAGGCACGCTGAATTCAACCGGAGCATTGCAGGCGGGACAATCAGCCAATCCATCAATTCGGGTGCCGAAAATTTCTCGATACAGTTCCAGCAGTTGCCCATCGACATTCCCGAGGGGCAACTCTTTCAGCGTTTCCTCTTCTTCTCCAAGCGCCGATAAAACCCTTATCGAACGTCGAACCGCCGACTCGCCCTGGGCGCGCTCCCAAGCCTCCAAGAGATGAGTGGCGCTCAAAGCAGCCACGTCGTTCCTAGTCGCGCACCTGGTTTAAGGCTCGGTGAAGGTGGGTTCCGAGGGCTCCGCGACTTCGTAATCGCGTTCCCAGCCTTCGTTCTCCAATTTGATATTCTGGATCAGAACGGCGTTTGCATTTGCGTCCAGGTCCGCTTGCGCCTGGAATTCCGATACCCAGCAACGATATACTTTATATGCCAGGGCCAATTGCCCCGCTTCGTTATAGACTTCAATAATGATCTCCTTGCGAAAATCCTTGAGCGAAACTTCCGACCCAAGCCCTGAACCAAAATTCCAGACCTTGTTGGCCCATTGCTCGAAGTCTTTGTCGTGCGTCACTCCTCTTTCAAGGGTGATCGCTTCATACTCCGTGCGGCCCGGCGATTTCCGGGTGCTGCTCGGGTCGCCGCCTTCGCGGTGCTTTACCACCTCGGTTGTGCGCTTGAGAGAGCCAACCTTGCTGATGCCGGCTACATAACGGCCATCCCATTTTACCCGGAATTTGAAGTTTTTGTAAGGATCGAACCGTTGTGAATTCACTGTGAATTGGGCCATAGCTCAAAAAAGTTAAGGTTTAAACGATCGTTGATTTAAAATTGCTCCACATGCGCTTTAGGTTTGAATCTGACCTGCCATCTGTTGAAGTTTGATGATAACGAATTCCGCGGGCTTGAGCGGCGCAAAACCTACAATGACATTGACAATGCCCAGGTTAATATCCGTCTGCGTCGTTGTCTCTTTATCGCACTTCACAAAGTAAGCATCCCGCGGAGTAGTTCCCTGGAAAGCTCCCTGCCGGAACAACTGTTGCATGAAAGCGCCCACATTCAGGCGAATTTGCGCCCATAGAGGCTCGTCATTTGGCTCAAATACCACCCATTTCAAGCCGCGATACAAGCTTTCCTCGATATACAATGCCACGCGGCGAATCGGGATGTATTTGTACTCGTCGGCGGCAACATCGGCGCCGCGAAGAGTCCGCGCGCCCCACACCACCTGCCCGTAAACCGGAAAGGTGCGCAGGCAATTGATCCCTAATGGATTCAGCAGGCCGTTCTCGCGGTCAGTCATCTCCACCTGTAACCCGGCCACTCCGTTGAGCGCCGCATCAATCCCGGCAGGCGCTTTCCAGACGCCGCGCTGCGCATCCGTCCGCGCGGTCACTCCCGCGATCAACCCGCAAGGCACGAACGTGTCAATCTGACCGTCGAGCTGTGGATCGGCCTGTTTGATCCGGGGAAAATAAATAGCGGCATTGCGGGCCATATCCCCATTGAGATTCATGCCGCTTGCGCCGGTCTGTGCGGCGGCCACTGTGGTCCAGGCGTTCTTTGGGTCCACGAGCAGCATGGCGCGGCGTTTCGCGCAGTAACTGAGCGCTTCCTGAAAGACGTCGTCGGGCACATCGCCTCCCCGGGCATCAGGAAGGACGCAGAGCAAATTGAAAAGATCGGCCTTCTCAAGCTGATAAAGCCCTGTCTTCGAAGCCTGGCTGCCTTTGTAAGCGGCCGAATCCAGCGCGGCGCTGTCCACTGCCTCATCCGTGGCGGCGGTGGTCTTCGCTGGTGTGGATTTGGCAACGTTGGTCCAGACGTCAGCATCGGCCAAAGTACCCGTATGAGCCGCCGGGCTTGTGGCAGAGGGGAGGACGACAGTGCTAACCACACGAGCCAAACCCGATTCGGCCTTGAGAACGCGATCGGCGCGGCGTGAACTTTCCTTCGTAGTGAGGTTAAGGAACGTCTCAGTTGCTCCTGTTGCGCTATCGCGCAAAGTTAAATCGAACAAGTCAGCCGGCGTAACACCCAGCCGTTGTGCCACGGCTATCAGGTTTGTATCAGTCGCAACCTTCTTGTCCACGCGCGCCCGCACTTGCGCTCCCCATGCGCCCTCGGACGCGGCTTCAAGCGTCAGGTTGGGTACTTCAAAGACCGCCTTCGCGGCTTTGCCCACGACCGGCTTATAGAGTCGCACAATGATGGCTTGTCCGCCGCCGTTGACGAAGAAATCGCGTACCGCATAGCTAAGCGTGAAATCGCGATGCAGCCCGCCGAAAAGACGCTCGTAATCGCTAAAGCTGGTGATGGTGATCGGGTCATCGGTTGGTCCGCGTCGCGCTTTGCCCAGAAAGGCAGTGATCGACGTGGCGACACCCGTGATTGTGCGCACACCGCTGGGTATCTCTTCGACGTAGACACCGGGATAACTCAATGCTACTGGCATAGTTTCTCCTTTTGAATTAGGTCATTTTGAATTTGTTTCGAACTTTGGCAAAGCTCCGCACCGCCCTTCTCGGGCTGCCTTTGCCCAAAACTTATTTGGCGTCCTATGCCGCTTCCGCCGCGACAATATGACGCTTATCTACCAAAACCCGTGCCTGATGGATCACATCAAGCAGGATGGCCACTCTTTTCCCGTCGTCCCACTCCCGTTCCACTTTTCCCATCCAGCCGAGAAACGGGCCTTCCTCAACGGTCACGAGGTCTCCGGGCTGAAAAGATTTTCTTTCAAGATGAATCAAGCCATCCTCCTGAAGGCGCTCGCGAATCGTCTCGATAATCCCCTCCTCCACCGGCAAGGGATTCCGGCTGGTGCCCAGGATTCGGAGCACTCCCCGGCCATATCGCACCGCATCAAATGAAGTCAGCGGGCAAAAACGGGCAAAAAAATAGCCGGGGAAAAGTGGGGCTTCGGCGCGAAATGCCTCCCCGTCACATTTCACGCACGGCAGAAACACCTCAAGCTCCAGCTTCGAAACATGCGTCACGGCCAATTTCAAATGCGAAGGCTTTGCCTGGACCGCGTACCAATTTGCCTCACTCCAAAAATCAATCGTCATGTTTGCTGGTTCTATTGAGCGCGCGGGCCTCTCCTCGTTCTGCGAGCCTCGCCTGATTCAAGCCATTTGCGAATCTCTACGTCTTTTTTTCGGTTCAACTGGTAGCGAACTCTTCCGTCCCCCTGTTGTACTGCGATCACGAAATTTCTTCCCACCAATTCCTTCAAGTTTTCGCGGACTTGGGCGATTACCTGCCGGATTTGGTGCTCCAGGAGCCACCACTCAGCAATGACCTCCTCCGTGCCTTGCGCGTCCGGATGCTCGATCCAGTAATGCATCAACTCCTTTGTGACTGGCGCCATCCGTTGGGGCAATTCATTCAAGGATTGGCTGTTGTTCTCCGGCACTAAGCAATGCGTGTACCAATGCAGAACAGGCCGATTTCCATGAAGTTCATTGAGATGAAGGGACAAATTGCTCTTCCTCGTGAGATGACCCGATGAAAGAAAAAGTGACTTTGCGCAGAGATAATCTGAAAAAGGAACCCGGACAATTTTATCCTGCCAAACAGGACAAATTTGTCCACTTACGCGCGGTGACACCGAGCCTGTGAATCCTCCGGCTTGATTTGGCCCGCCATTTGGTGCTTGCGCATCATTTCCCAAAACGCCCGTCGATGTTTTCCAGCGGCTAGCGCTGCTTTGGTGATATTTCCTCCGTGCGATAGGAGTAAGCTCTGAATATAAGCACGTTCAAAGTTTTTGATCGTTTTCTCTTTCAGGCTGCGAAAGCTTTCCCCTTGCAGGTCCATCATCACGTTCGGCAACTCAATATCCTCCGGACGCAAACGCGGAAGGGGGGAGAGAATGACGCTCCGTTCGATCACGTTTTCCAGTTCACGCACATTGCCCGGCCAATCGTAAAGCATGAGCTTTTGCATTGCCGCGGGACTGAACTCTCCGGCCGGGCAGTCGAGAGTCGTCGCGTATCGGTTGAGAAAATGCCGAGCCAGAAGCGGAATATCTTCTCGTCTTTCCCTCAAAGGAGGCAGTGAGAGGGCGACCACATTCAAGCGGTAATAAAGGTCCTGCCGAAAACGACCTTGCTTCAATGCCTCCTGGATGTTCGAGTTCGAAGCCGCAATAATCCGCGCGTCGACCCGTGAAACCTTCGAAGAACCGAGGGGTCGGAACTCCTTTTCCTGGAGAAATCGCAATAGCTTCACTTGCGCCAGTAAGGGCAAGGAATCTATCTCATCCAGGAAAAGCGTTCCCCCTTCTGTTTCCCGGAGCAATCCCGTGGCCGAACTGTTCGCGCCGGTGAACGCCCCGGCTTCATGTCCAAAAAGTTCATTTTCAATCAAATCCACTGGGATCGCTCCGCAATTCAAAGCGTTTAATGGCTTGTCCGATCGGCGGCTTAACGCGTGGATGGCGCGGGCAAACATTTCCTTCCCCGTTCCCGTCTCACCCGTAATCAGCACGCTCGCATCGCATCGCGCGACCAATGGAATCTTGTTGACCTCCTTGAGCAAAACCGCGCTCTCCCCGATCAATTGCTTCAGTCCCAGCCTTTGCTTCAGTTCCAAGACCAGCTTGCTGTCTTGTGAGATCGGGCGCTGCAACCGCCAGAGACGGGGCAGGACATTATTCGGTGTGAAAGGGGGAACTATGAAATCCGCCGCTCCAAGATCGAGCACTCGAAGCGTCTCTTCAGGATCGGCTTCCTCCATTACCACGAGCAGCGGCGACTCCGGAGCACTGGCGCCCGCAAGTCGCAACACCGCTTCAGCTTTTCCTAGTGATTTCTTTCCCAGAAAAAGAACGGAAAAATCAGGGTCATCTTGCCGGAGAACCCTGCTTGTGCCGCGACTCTCACCCGCTGAAAACTCGCAGGACAACGAACATTCCCTGAAGGAGAATTTCGCGGAATCCCCCCCCAAGGCGCCACGGAATGCAAATGCCAGGTCAGCAGCATCCTCAAATTTCAAAAGCACGAGAGTGGACATGACTTTTTTGTCGCTCTGGATCGGTTTCAAATATTAGGGCGATTGTTTTCCTTGTGAAGGTTATTTTATCATCAGGAGGCCCAAAAGCGAAAATATTCGCACTTGGATTCAAGCGGATTTTTCGCACAATGGCTCCATGCCCGAAGCCACAATTACTCGCGCCAGAATGGGATTGGTCGAGTATTGCATGGGCATCCAGGCACGGAACAAGCGGTTGTTGCCGGATCAGCCTGATTGTTCGACAGCGCTGGGATTTCTAGAACAGGCAATCAAACTCGGCGCGGGCGGAATCCAATGCTCCCTCAAAGCGGCTGATCTCGACACGCTCGGTGTTTTTCGGAAACGGCTCGATGCTTCCGGTTTGTTTTTTGAGGCCAGCATTTCATTGCCCAAAGATCCTTCGGACGCGGAGCGGTTCGAGAATGAGATCAAGAGAGCTAAACAGGCCGGCGCGTCCTTTGGGCGGACCGTTATGTTGGGCGGGCGGCGATACGAAACGTTCAATTCAGCGCCAGAGTTTGAGTCCTGGTCTCGGCGAGCGATTGAATCACTGGAATTAGCCAAACCGATTGCCTCCCGCCACAAATTTAGGGTGGCGGTCGAAAATCATAAAGATCACCGCGTTTCGGAAAAGGTTCCTATCCTGCAAAAGATGGATTCTGAGTTTATTGGCGCCTGTGTGGATGTGGGGAACAATATTTCTTTGCTGGAAGATCCGATCGAGGTGGTTCGAAGGCTTTCGCCCTGGGCGATGACGGTTCATATCAAGGACCAGGCCTTGCGACCGTACGACGAGGGGTTTCTGCTCGCGGACGCCGCGTTGGGCGAAGGATCGCTCGACCTTCCGAAAATTGTGGACATCCTGGTCGGTGCGAATCCGAAGGTTCATTTCAACCTGGAAGTGATCACGCGCGATCCGCTAAAGGTGCCGGTTTTTACGGACAAGTATTGGGCCACACTCCAGGATGTTGGCGGGAGCGACCTCGCCAGCACATGGTCTCGCGTCGTGAAAGACAAATCATCGGCTTCATTCGAAATGATTTCTAAAATGACGCCAGAAGGCCAAATCAAACGCGAACAATTCAATATCAATCAGAGCCTGAAATACGCTCGCGAACATCTCGGGCTATAATTATCTTCCAAATCCAGACCATGAATACTACTTCAAGACCAATCAGCCGCCGCTCGTTCCTTCGCGCCAGTGCAGTGGGCATAAGCGCTCTTTCCGCCAGCCGCGTCTTTGGCGCGAACGAACGCGTAAACGTCGGAGTGATCGGTTTCGGGTTGATTGGCCGAATCCATACCAACAGCTTCAAGGAGCAGAGTGATGTCGAAATAATCGGCATGGCGGAGGCGCATCAGCCGCGGCTTGAGGCCGGGGCCGCTTTGGCGGGAGATCGTTGCACGAAATACAGCGACTTCCGAAAAATGCTCGCGAATAAGGATATCGATGCGGTCGTTGTGGCCACGCCGGATCATTGGCACGCGCTTATGACCATGATGGCCTGCGCGGCGGGCAAGGATGTTTACGTGGAAAAACCAATGACGCTTTTCGTAAAGGAAGGGCGCTGGATGATCGATGTGGTGAGCCGGACCAAACGAGTGGTGCAGGTCGGCGTGCAAAATCGATCCGGCCCGAATTTTCAACGGGCGCGTGATTCGATTCGCGGCGGAAAAATCGGGCAGCTTGTTTCCGTGCAGAACAGTTATTTCCGCAATGTCATGCCCGGTTTTGGCAACCCGCCAGACCAGGAACCGCCGCCGGAATTGGATTGGGAGATGTGGCTCGGCCCTGCGCCCGCACGGAAATACAATCCAAATCGCGCCATCTATCACTTCCGCTGGTTTTGGGATAGTTCAGGCGGGCAAATGACCAATCTCGGGCAGCATTCACTCGATCTGGTCCATTGGTTCATGGATGTGAAAGCGCCCAAGGCGGTTTCTTGCACCGGTGGCCGTTTCTTCCTCAAGGACAATTGCGAAGTGCCCGACACGCAGGACGCAATTATCGAATATCCTGGGTTTACAGCCACCTGCCAATACCGCGAAGCCTCGGCGGGCCGCGAAGGACTGGGGATGGGCGGCTTAACATTTTATGGAACCAAAGGTTATCTGGCCACGGGACGGAGCGGTTATGAACTGGTTCCGGATAAGAAACAGAACCCGATCAATATTGTGGCGAAAGTGCTGCCTGGCGGACATCCCGTGGGCGGGCCGCAACCGGTGCCGGAGGAGGGCGAGCAAAAATATTGGAGCGAAGGCGAGAAGGATACCACTGGCGATGCGCCTAAAGATTATCGCCGCCACGCGCGGAATTTTCTGGATTGCATTAAATCCCGGAAGCAACCGATCGCCGATGTGGAAAGCGGCCACCAGGTGGTGACCACGTGCCATCTTGCGAATATTTCGTTACGGACGGGGAGGAAGATTTTTTGGGACGCGCAGCGGGAGCAGATCGTGAACGATTCTAATGCGAATGCGATGTTGGAGCGCCCTTATCGAAAACCCTGGGATCGCGAATTAAGGGCGCTCCTTGCCTGATTTTAATCTCCCCCGCCGCAACCCCCGCAGCCTCCACCACCGCAACCTCCATCTCCCCCTCCCCCGCAGCTACTGCCACAGCCGCTGGATGAGGCTTCCGGGCCGAGTTTCGAACGGAGGTATGCGAACGGTGTGTCGGCCAGCACGCTCACTCCGAACAACGCGATGGCCAGTGGAAGAACAGCGGTGCCGGTTCCAAGCGCCGCTTGTCCAGTGATCGCGGACTTAATGTGGGGGTTTTCCGCGCGAAGTTTAGTCAAGGCTGCGTCCCCTTTGCGACTGCGAAAAGCTCTTCGTGTGAAGGCTATAAGCCAAATCACAAATGTGGCGATGAGCAAAACAGTTAGTATTTCTACTGGCTTGTCCCGCACGATTCCGTAGTAAACTTTGAGTCCCCCGACCGCCAGGGGGATGGCTGCAACAAGCAGTGGAATGAATCGCACGGAGGCCATGTTGTCCACCGGCACAAGCAGGCCCAAATCCCGCAGCTTGTTTTCAATCGGACGCATGGAGCCTTCGATTCCGGTTTGCAAATCTTTGATCCGTTCGCCGCCACTACTGAGCCGGCCATGGACAGCTAGTTCAAGGGGATCAACCGGTTCTTTCAACGGTCCGCCCGTTTCGACATATCCCTTCTTGGTGTCGTATACCAGGGCACCATCGCCCATCAATCGGGCCATGAGAGCTTGTGTGACGCGCCGGGTTCCGCCCCCAAGATAAGCGGCCTCGTAGGTTTGAAGGTCGGGGCACTCGACTCGCCCCTCGGGCTCAGGAATCCGCAATTTCCAGCGAAGCCATCCCGCGACGCTCCAGGCGATGGCCCAAAGCGCGAGATAAAAAAACAGGAAATCGGGACCCATCATATCCCAGGGGGGCAATTTTCCCAGAGTAGCGCAACCGGTGGCCAGGAGCGCCAACGCGGCAATGCCAATCGCCGCCAAGCGGGCCAGGTTGAAGCGGCCACTCAGAAGGGCAGGTTTGCGAACGATCCAGTTTTCCGCCAGGTCAACGCGCTGGTGAATGCGGCCATCCTGTTCGCGTTTAAGGGTTGGGTCAGGCCAAATATCGGTGGGTGGCTTTTCGCCGAAAAACCGTTCGTAACTGCCGAGCGTGCTCCTTTCCAGCACAGTGGGATCCGAAGCTTGGAATTCACGTGACTTGAAGTCGCGGC
>JADMIO011583364.1_pt1 | contig 91462 bp, 83 predicted proteins | sample 8958161 | NCBI WGS metagenome assembly JADMIO01 (sample SAMN16585339, study PRJNA669376) | soil metagenome | isolation source: Crop rotation soil | place: USA: Cullars Rotation, Alabama | collected 2011
GCCGCGACTTCAAGTCACGTGAATTCCAAGCTTCGGATCCCACTGTGCTGGAAAGCTCGGATGACGCCTTTAAAGGCATTGAAGCAATGATCAATTCCATGACCCCTTATGAAAGGAAGAACCCCGATGTCATCGATGGCAGCCGCAGGAAGCGTATAGCCAAAGGCTGCGGCAAGGAGATCCATGATGTGAATGCCTTCATGAAGCAGTTCGACCAGATGCGCCAGATGATGGGACAGATGGGTAAGATGAAAGGCATGATGCCCGGCATGGGCATGGGTATGCCCAGCGGGCTGATGGGTAAAAGGTAATTCGAACAATTCAGCAATTAGCCGATTCGACAATGATACTGTAACAATAAATGGCCCGTAAGGGCCATTTATTGTTACAGTGCCACTAGACTTATTACGCTCACCATTGACCATTGTCTACATGTCCCTTTGAGATTCACTATTCTCGATCGCCGATTCACCATTGCTGATTCACCATTGCCCATTGGCCATTGCCAGACTCCCTATGAACTCCCTATCAACCCCCTATCAACTCCCTATGAACTCCCTATGAACCAATGGGGATCCATGTAGGATCCATGGACAGCCGATGTACCCTCGTAAACCCTAAATAGATTGCAGCTAGGGTTTACTACTCACTGCTCACTTCTCACTTCTTACATCTCACTGCTTACTCCGTATTCAATACCTTTGGGCTCATGCCTCGTCACGCCGTCATTGGTTTATTGATCCTGATAGTTATTTGCAGCTATCTATCCGCAGCGGCGGATACGATGACCGTCATGCGCACGATACCGGTAGCTGCGAGGATGATGACCGTGGATGAGCTTGGCAACATCTACCTGGTGAAGACTGATAATTCCCTTGTGCGATATACCGAACAAGGAGACAGTACGACAGTTTACCAGGGCGTACAGAACGGGGAGATAGGCTCGGTGGACGTGTCTAATCCTTTGAGGATAGTCGTTTACTACCCGGCTTATGGCCGCATTGTATTGCTGGACCGGATGCTGGCTAAGAAGAACGAGCTCGATTTGAAAAAGATCAATATACTCAATGCCTCCGTGGTCGCTGCCGGTGCCGATGGCAACCTATGGGTTTACGATCCCTTTAACGCCAAGCTGCGAAAGATCGATGAGCAGCTGCATGAGATAGGGCAGAGTAATGACCTCCGCCAGGACGCAGGTATGGTGCCAACTCCTTCTTTTATGGTAGAGCGTGAGCGCAGGCTATTCATTTGCGATACAGCCCAGGGCATTCTCACCTTTGACCGATACGGTTCTTATATAAATACCCTTTCTATTTACGGTGTTAAATACTTGCAGGTCTATGGTCCCCAGCTTATCTACCTCCATGGCGACACGCTCAGCTCTTACAATATGGACGCGATCACCTGGAATGATATTCCCTTGCCCGATGGCGATCAGCCCATCATCAATGCCGCCCTGAATCGCAGCACCCTTTATATCCTTTATGCCGACCGCCTCGTCCTTTACCGCATGGCGGAGAGCAAATAAACTGCATTACCTCGGTCAATATTAAATCCGGGTCATTGCGAAAACTGCAGTTGGCATTTGTGCGTGGCAAGCAGTTTGAAGCAACCCCGCGTTAACGGGAGTAAGTGGATCAGTAGCCAGACATTGATCTCCGTTCATCAAATCATAACCAATCACAATGATCCTAACGATCAGCGTCCTATCAATCGGCATCGTTAACCCATTTTGCTTTCCATTTTCTTTCCGTTCTTTTGTACAAAGCAACTACCATTGGAAAACAACTGGCTCACGCGCTACCTCCATCTACCTGCCGCAGACAAACAGGAGTTCATCACTGCTTCTTTAACTAAGACGTTGCCCCTTATCGAATCGGACCCTGCCGCCATGCTCGACTCCCTGTTCCTCAATGCCATAAATGCGCGCAGCCAGGCGGATGGCATACAGCAGGACCATATTTACCTCAAGCAATACGAGATTCCGCAGATCATCCTCTTCGATATCCTGATCAATAAGCTACCTTTTGTGAAGTACGCACACGCCATCACCAATAAAGCCATTGCCCGCTCACTGGAAGGAAGCAAAAGGGCAGTGTTGCTGGACGTAGGTATTGGTCGCGGTCTGCAGACTATTGGTCTCCTCAATCTCTTAAAAACAAATAGCACTCTTAAAGAGCTCACTATTGTCGGAATTGAGCTGGCTGAAGATGCCATGCAGTCGGCAAAAGATAGCATATCGAAAGCCGTTGCCGATGTTCCGTTCAAAGTTGATTTCGTTCCGATAGTAGCTTTAATGGAAAAGCTGGACCCCACTATTCTTAAGAACGCTATTCCGGCAGAACATGATGAGCTAATCGTAAACAGCTCGCTCACCCTGCATCATATTTACAGTAAGCAGGATCGTAAAATGTTCTTTCAGCAAATGAAAGAGATTAAAGCAGATAGTATCTTCCTCACCGAACCCGACTCCGACCATTTTACGGATAACTGGGAAGCACGGCTTCAGAATGCCTACACGCATTACCAGGCGGTATTTGAGGTCATCGACCAGTTGGACATCACTGCACAGGAGAAGAACGGCCTCAAGCTGTTCTTTGGCCGCGAGATAGATGATGTGGTTGGCAACTCAGAAGACCAGCGCTTCGAGAAGCATGAGCTTGGAGAAACCTGGGTTGGATACCTTAAGGCTGCTGGTTTTGACTCAGAGCCATTTAAAGACGTTCCTGATGACCTCATCTATCCAGCGGTGCAGTTTAAGCCAAACGAAGGCTATTTATCAATCCAGCATAATGGAGTAGGGGTACTGGCGTTAATACAAGCCTCTAAATTGCCAGTTTAATGTGACATTCGGCCTGGTGGACTGGTAATGTTGATCAAAATGGAATGCAAGGGAAATCATTATATTTCGACGTGGATATCTTACCTGAGGAGCCGGAAACCATAAACAAATGGTGGGAAAAAAGACGAGGCAAGTACAACAAAGGCCTGGTGGTTTCTGGTATAATAGCCTTTATAATGTACGCAGTTTTAGGCTCTATTCTAATCGCTCCCCACGTAATGGCTGGCGGTGAAGACGACTTTGAAATTACCATTTTCACCATAGCCTTCCAGGGAATTGGATACCTTGTAATGATCGGTATAGCGAACCTTTTTTATAATCTGGGTCCATTTGTGGACAAGTGCCTCAATAAATCTGGCAGCGAACGCTTTCGATTAAGACTGTTCAATTTGGGATATTGGTTCTCTTGTTTGCTACCTTTTTTGGTCCCATTGCTTATAGTAGTTGAGTATTTTGTTCTCTATGCTTAATTATATTCCTATGTCAGCGCTTTCACCGATATTTCACCGTGCTAGCTAAAATGTGCCATTAAACAGTCTTCCACCTTGAACGGACTTGACACCAGGTTAACACTGACTTAGGACGGACCCAGGGCTTTCGTCGGTGCTTCAGGCCTCGGCCGAAAAGTGCCATAAATCTACCACCGGCCTGGGATGGTATTGGACAGGTGTAGGATAGGACTTGGATAGGACTTGGATAGGACTTGGATAGGACTTAGAGGTGATTTAGGATGTTTATAGCGCATCAGCCTATCGTTAGAAATGTACCATAAATCTACCTCCGATCTGCCACCGACTTATCAGCGACCTACCAGCGACTTATCAGCGACTTAAGAGCGACTACCAATTATCACGAAAATGACCCTTTAAACTTCGGTTTGTGCCATTTAGAGCGGAAATTGGAAGTATAGCTGTAGTGAATGAGTGGATCGACGAAACAGATTATAATAATCCCCCATTAGCTATTTTCCCCATACCGGATTATCTTTGCACAGATTTTACAAATCCTCAATTTATCCGGATATTATGTCGTGGAAAAACTATTTCAGTACCTCTATCGGTAAAAAACTACAAATGGGTTTTACCGGTCTCTTCCTCATCCTCTTTCTTATTGTTCACTGTTATATCAATGCTCAGATATTCTATAATGACGGTGGTGAGCGTTTTGAAGCGGCAGCTCACTTTATGGGTACCAATTTCGTTATACGCACCGTCGAAATAGGCCTTTTTGCCTTCCTGATCCTGCATATCGTGCAAGGGCTGCTCCTTTGGGCACAGAACCGCTCCCGGAGGTCCGTAAAATATGCGGTTAGCGCAGGCAGCGAGACCAGTCCCTGGTACCGTCGCTCGATGGGACTGCTGGGCACTCTGATCCTGATCTTCCTGATCGTTCATATTAATAAGTTCTGGGGTCCTAATCGTCTTTCTCAGACTATGGGCAATGGTGAGCTGGATCTATTTGTAATGATGAGGGACGAATTCCAGAACCTGTGGGTGGTGATATTTTATGTGTTCGGTTGCTTCTCACTGGCCTGGCACCTGGTGCATGGCTTCTACAGCGCCTTTCAAACCCTGGGGCTCACTACTCATAAATACAAAGGCATAATAAACGGCGTGGGCATCGGATTTTCGATCATAGTGCCTTTGATATTTGCCCTGATGCCTGTTGCATTTTACCTGGGCTGGATATCCTAACCTGCTTTTTAATTCAATTAATTTCGATTTCCCGATATGACACTCAATTCCAAAATTCCTGCTGGTCCGTTAGAGTCGAAATGGAAAAATTATAAATCAACCTGTAAGCTGGTGAACCCGGCCAATAAACGCCAGCTGGAGATCATCGTGATAGGCACCGGTCTGGCGGGAGCATCGGCAGCCGCGTCTCTGGGTGAGCTGGGCTATAAGGTCAAGACGTTTTGCTTTCAGGATAGTCCGCGCAGGGCACACTCCATAGCTGCCCAGGGTGGCATCAACGCAGCAAAGAATTATCAGAATGATGGCGACAGCACTTTCAGGCTATTTTACGATACGGTGAAAGGCGGCGATTATCGCTCCCGTGAGGGAAATGTTTACCGTCTTGCCGAGGTGAGCGCTAACATCATCGATCAGTGCGTGGCCCAGGGTGTTCCTTTCGCCCGTGAGTATGGTGGTCTGCTGAGCAATCGTTCTTTCGGTGGCACCCAGGTGCAGCGTACTTTCTATGCAGCAGGCCAGACAGGCCAGCAATTGCTTATAGGTGCATACCAGGCCCTGGAGCGCCAGATAGCTTTAGGCAATGTCACCCAGTACTCGCGCCATGAGATGCTCGATGTGGTGACCATTGATGGCAAGGCCCGTGGCGTCATAGTCCGCAACCTGGTAACCGGCGAGCTGGAGCGCCATTTCGGACATGCAGTTGTACTTTGCTCAGGCGGCTACGGCAACGTGTTCTATTTATCTACTAACGCCATGGGCTGTAATGTAACGGCTGCATGGAAGGCACATAAAAAAGGTGCATTCTTCGGCAACCCATGCTATACACAGATCCACCCGACGTGCATCCCTGTAAGCGGAGACCACCAGTCCAAGCTTACCCTGATGTCAGAGTCGCTTCGTAACGATGGAAGGATCTGGGTGCCTAAAAAGCAGGGCGATACCAGGAAGGCAAATGAAATACCCGAAGAGGAAAGGGACTATTACCTGGAGCGAAGATATCCTGCATTCGGTAACCTGGTGCCGCGCGACGTGGCCAGCCGTGCTGCCAAAGAGCGGTGTGATGCTGGCTATGGAGTGGGAAATTCTAAACAAGCCGTATACCTGGACTTTGCTTCAGCCATCGAAAGATATGGAAAGATAGAAGTGGGCAAGCAGGCGCTCACCAATGTTGACCAGAACAAGATAATCGAACTCGGTAAGGGGGTGGTAAAAGAGAAATACGGCAACCTGTTCGATATGTATGCCAAAATCACAGGCGAAAACCCTTATGAGCAGCCCATGCGGATCTATCCGGCGGTGCACTACACTATGGGAGGGCTCTGGGTTGATTATGAACTGATGACCACTGTTCCGAACCTCTACTGTATGGGTGAGGCCAACTTCAGCGACCATGGCGCTAACCGCCTTGGGGCATCTGCCCTGATGCAGGGTCTGGCCGATGGTTATTTCGTGATCCCATACACAATAGGTAACAACCTTGCGAACGATATCAGCACAAAGGCGATACCCACAGATCACCCCGCGTTTGCAGAAGCAGAAAAACAGGTGAGCGACAGGATCAACCGCCTGATGAATATCAAGGGAACAGAAAGCGTAGAGAGCTTCCATAAGCGTCTGGGTAAGATCATGTGGGATAAATGCGGTATGGCTCGCAATGCCCAGGGACTAAAGGAGGCGATCGCCGAGATTCAGGCATTAAGGAAGGAGTTCTGGAGCAATGTGCGGATACCAGGCGGCATCAACGAGTTTAATCCCGAGCTGGATAAAGCAAACCGCGTGGCGGATTTCCTGGAGCTGGGCGAGCTGATGTGTATGGATGCCCTTGACAGGAACGAAAGCTGCGGCGGTCACTTCCGTGAGGAATACCAGACGCCTGATGGCGAGGCCCTGAGGCAGGACGATCAATATATGTATGTAAGCGCCTGGGAGTATCAGGGAGAAAGCCAGTTCCAGCTTCATAAAGAGCCGCTGGAGTATGAGGTGGTTCACCCTACTGCCAGGTCTTATAAATAATTAATAGCAAACGGACAATTGGCTAATTGCCGAATTGTCAAATTGCCAAATTGAATTTCTATGGAGCACTATAATATGAACCTGACCCTGAAGGTATGGCGTCAGAGAAACAACAAGGAAAAAGGCGGCTTTGAAACGTTCAAAGTAAAAGACATCTCCTCGGAAATGTCTTTCCTTGAAATGTTCGATGTGCTGAATGAACAGCTGGTGAACGAAGGAAAGGACCCTATCGCCTTCGACCATGACTGCCGGGAAGGTATCTGCGGTGCCTGCAGTATGCACATCGATGGGCGGGCCCACGGTCCATGGCATGAGACGACTACCTGCCAGCTGCACATGCGCCAGTACAAAGATGGTGATACCATCACTGTAGAGCCGTGGAGGGCCAACGCCTTCCCCGTCATAAAGGACCTGGTGGTAGACCGCTCTTCTTTCGATCGCATCGTCCAGGCGGGTGGGTACATCTCTGTCAATACAGGTAATGCTGTTGACGCTAACGCCATGCCAATAGAAAAGCATAAGGCGGACGAGTCGTTTGCTGCTGCGGCCTGTATAGGTTGCGGAGCCTGCGTAGCCGCCTGCCCTAATGCCTCAGCTATGTTATTTGTATCTGCCAAGGTCTCTCACCTGGCGTTGTTGCCGCAGGGCGATCCTGAGCGTAAGATCAGGGCGGTGAACATGATCAATCAAATGGATAAGGAGCATTTTGGCAGCTGTACGAATATAGGCGCTTGCGAAGCCGAGTGTCCGAAGAGCATCTCGCTGGAGAATATCGCGCGTCTCAACAGGGAATATATAGGCGCTGTATTCGCGGGCGGTTCGGAGAACGCATAATCATAACCTTTCGAAAAACATAATTACAGGGCTGTCCGTTTACGACAGCCCTTGTTATTTTTACATCTATTTTCATTCATGATGCGCTGTTTAATAAGTATTTTTCTTTTGTTCCTGTCTGTTCAAAGCTTTGGAGCGACCGACTCGAGCCATCTCCGTGTCAGCCTGGTAACCTGCGGACCCGGAGAAGAGGTATGGGAAACGTTCGGACACACGGCCATTCGTGTGACAGACAGTGTTCGAGGAACCGATAATGTATACAACTACGGCACTTTCGCCTTTGCCGATGATTTTCTGATCAAGTTCGTCCGGGGTAAGCTGTTATACAGCCTCTCCTATTATCCGTACATCAATTTCATTCCTGAATATGTAGAGGCCCACAGAAGTGTTGAAGAGCAGGTCCTGTTGCTGGATGGCAGGCAAAAGCAGCAGTTGTATGAGTTCCTTCAGTGGAATGCTCAGGAAGAGAACCGCTATTATAAATACGACTTCTTCTTCGACAATTGCGCCACCAGGATTAGGGATGTCTTCCCTAAAGGTCTCGGTAAGGACTTCCATTTCGCCAGCGTGCTTCCTGCAGGGCACCCCCTCAGCTACCGGAATATCATTAACCAATACTTTTACAGGGTACACTGGCAGCGCTTTGGGGTCAATATTCTGCTTGGCAGTCGCATTGATAAGATCATGACCAACGAGGAGATCATGTTTCTCCCTGACTTTCTCCGGGACGGAGTGACCAGGGCAAACCTTGCTGGTAAGCCGGTGTCTACATCTCCTGAACTGGTCATACCAGGAGCTAAGCCGGAACCTGCCGGCATCAATGAGCCACTGATCGTAATGATAATGGTAGCGGTACTGACCATTGCCGGGCTCTCCATGCCGAAGCTGGGGCGGCTGGGCAATTTGATGAGCCGGCTGCTGCTGCTCGTTACAGGATTTATTGGCTGCTTTATCCTCGTGATGTGGTTCGGTACCGACCACCAGGCCTGCCAGAACAACTTCAACCTGCTTTGGGCCCTGCCCACCAATATATTCATCGCCTTTGCCAGCTGGAAGCGAAAGGAAAGATATGTGCTGATAGCTGCCTTCCTGGTAATGGTTTCTCTGGTGCTTCACCTGCTGAAGATTCAGGAAATGCCCCTGCTGGAGCTATCTCCTTTGCTGGTAGCGCTATTAGCTGTTTATGGCATGATTTATAGGAAAAATAGATCAAATCAAAACTGATGCAAACCAGGCTGCCTGGCACTGAAGATTCAAAGGTTTACTGCCGGAAAGAGGGTGAAGGACCGGTCGTTCTACTGCTCCACGGCTTTCCGGAAGACGGCGAGTTGTGGAATCAGGTGTGGCCTTCACTGTCGACGCGATACAGGGTTCTGATCCCCGACATTCCTGGGGCTGGAAAGAGTCCGCTGGAAACCTCGCGCTCTTCCATAGAGGGAATGGCAGAAACCATCCATGATTTATTACTTCAGGAGCAGAGCACAGAAGCAGTTGTCGTAGGACATTCGATGGGGGGGTACCTGGCCATGGCGCTTGCCGAAAAGTATCCGGATATGATAAAAGGTCTGGCTCTTGTGCATTCAACAGCCACAGCCGACACTGATGAGAAAAAGCAGACCCGGCAAAAGTCCATAGATCTTATACGAAAAGGAGGCAGAGAACCGTTTATAAGGCAGATGGTGCCGAATCTTTTCTCTCCCGCATTTCGCGAAGCAAATCCAGAACTTGTAGAGAAGCAAATTGAGAAAGGATTTAAACTCAGTCCCGAAAGCATGATAAGTTTTTACAATGCTATGATAAACCGTCCCGATCGTACGCTTACCTTGAAAAATGGTGTCTATCCTTTGCAATGGATCATCGGCGTAGACGACAAAGCTGTACCCGCTGAGGTGGTGTTGCCGCAGGTCACCTTTGCAAGAGTGAATTTTGTAGAGCTTTACCGTAAAAGCGCGCATATGAGCATGATAGAAGAAAGTGGAAAGCTGACGAGCGATCTTGCAGGATTTATCGGATATTGTTATAATCAGTAACTTAGTAGGAATCGCCAGGGTAGATAAAAAGGTCAGTTGAAGACCAAAAGAATAACAACGGGTGCCGCCGTGAAATGACAATAAAGAATCAATGAAAAGGCATTTGCTGATCGGTTGGATGTTGGTGTTGCTTGCAGGCCTTTGTGGCCCGGCAAAAGCCAGCCATATAGTGGGCGGCGAGATTACCTATAAATGTCTCGGACCTGGGCCTGTTGGTTTCAATCGTTATGAGATCAGGCTGGACATCTACCAGGATTGCAGAGAGGGGGAACCCGACGCAATAGCCCAGGACAATCCTGCATTCCTGCAGATATTTGATGGAAACGGAGATTCGTTCCGCCTTGACACTCTGTTTATGGAGACCTCTATCCTGGTACCCCCGAATTTCAGCAATAGCTGTGTCAACAATGCCCTGCCTACCTGCGTAAAAAAAGGCACTTTTAGAAAAACTTATAACCTCCCCATAAACAGTACTGGCTACATAGTGACTTATCAGCGATGCTGCCGGAATGCTTCCATTATCAACATTGCCAACCCGAGCTTCGTAGGGGCATCCTATTTTGCCATCATACCTCCTCCCTCGCTCAGCCCCATCTGCAACAACAGTGCTGTCTTCAACAACTACCCCCCTCAGATCATCTGTATGCATGACCCCCTGTTCTACGATCATTCTGCGATAGACCCTGATGGAGACTCGCTCAGTTATGAGTTTTGCGACGCTTTTATTGGTGGTGAGCAGACCAATGCGAAACCAATACCTGAACCGCCGCCTTACGCACCGGTGAACTATATCGGGGGTTTCTCAGCGGAGAAGCCTATGGCAGGCAACCCATTGATCCAGATCGGGGAGACCTCCGGCCTGATCACCGGCACGCCGAACCTGACTGGGCGGTTTGTCGTAACGGTCTGCTGTCATGAGTGGAGGAATGGGGTCAATATTAATACGGTGAAAAGAGAGTTCCAGTTCCTCGTGCAGGATTGCTCCAAAGCGGTTGTCGCTAATATCCCTCAATACTCCGATGAGTTCAATACTTATATAGTAGAATGCCACGGCAACACGGTCCATTTCGATAACCTAAGCACAGGTGGATTTGAATATTCCTGGGACTTCGGCGTTCACGGAATAACAAGCGACACATCCAATGAGTTCCAGCCTACTTATACTTACCCTGACACAGGAACGTATGTTGTGAAGCTGGTGGTTAACAGAGGCTCTACCTGCCCGGATAGCATTACAAGGTTCGTAAAGGTATATCCAACCTTCAGTGGCTACTACAACTATGACGGGCTGCATTGTCCGAACTCACCCATAATGTTCCGGGACTCTTCAGAGAGCACGCTTTCTCTCACTGACCATTGGGAATGGAGTTTCGGGGATGGCGCCACCGCCGATATCGCCAACCCTGTGCACTCTTATGCCCAGGGTGGCACCTATGATGTTACGCTGATCTCCAGCAACCCTCTAGGCTGTGCGGATACAGTGCAGAAAGAGGTGTTTATCGAAGACTTCCGGCCATTTGCTGCAAATGATACCATCATTGTGAAGGGCGAGGTCATCAATTTCAGGGCTTCCGGAGGACTTTACTATACCTGGATGCCTGCTACCAACCTCAGTGATCCCAACATCGCCGATCCCGTGGGCAGCTATCCCGACACCGGAAAATTTAAATACATCGTCCATATCAGGAGCGAGAATGACTGTGAAGGGGACGATACCTTTACCGTCTGGGTTGTAAACCAATCTGCCGTCTTTGTGCCTTCTGCTTTCTCTCCAAATGGGGATGGACTTAATGATGTGCTGCGTCCCTTCGGCATCGGTTACAGGAATATTAATTACTTCAGGGTATTCAACCGCTGGGGGCAGCAGGTGTTCTATACCACCAAGTTCAAGGAGGGCTGGAATGGTACCTTCCATGGGCTGCCTGCGGACATCGGGACCTATTATTGGGTGCTCAATATGGTCAATCGCTTTGGTAAGGACGAGGTGGTAAAGGGCGACGCGGTATTGCTCCGATAGATGCTCCTGTACCTTTCGCGACATATCCTTAGCCGGCTGCCGCCCCCTCTTCACACAATAGTTGTCTGCTTTTGACTTTTACTCAAAAGCGGCCTGATACTTTTTCACACCACAGCTTTCTACTTTCTACTTAATACTTCTTGTCTCCTGGCCATCTTAATTGCCGTTTAGTATCTTTATCCGCGCATAAAAGATCTTAGATGAATAAAACGATCCTGATCACCGGCGGGACCTCCGGATTTGGAAAGGCCATAGCTATATTGTTTGCAAAACAGGGGTACACAGTGGTTATTACGGGCAGGAGGGCAGAGCGGTTATCCAACATTAAACAAGAGCTTGAAGAACAATACAATATAAAGGTCATTACACTTGAGTTTGACGTCAGGGATAAACAGGCAGTCAGCCAGGCTATCTCGCAGTTAAAAGGTCAGATACACAGTATCGATATCCTGGTCAATAATGCAGGGCTGGCATCTGGTCTTTCATCCATCGAGGACGGCGATACAGACGATTGGGACCTGATGATCGATACCAATATCAAAGGACTGCTGTATGTTACCCGCCAGGTTGCACCGCTTATGAAGGAGCAGGGCAGGGGGCATATATTCAATATCGGCTCAACAGCAGGCAAGCTGGTCTACAAGAATGGCAACGTCTACTGCGCCACCAAGTTTGCAGTGGAGGCGCTCAACCAGGCTATGCGTATCGACCTGCTTCCCTACGGGATCAAGGTGACCGGTATCAACCCTGGTATGGCGGAAACGGAGTTTGCGCTGGTTCGGTTTAAAGGGGATAGGGAAAGAGCCGGCAAGGTCTATGAGGGCTTTCAGCCGCTGAAGGCGGAAGATATCGCAGACACTGTATGGTATTGTGCATCGCTGCCGGCGCACGTATGTGTTAACGATCTTACAATGACCTGTGTCAACCAGGCAAATGGGATTTATTCGGTAAAGGATGCTGACAAACCAGCAGCCGGTAAACTATAGCCCATGTATACTTCCACTACACAGATACGTGTGCGATACGGTGAGACAGACCAGATGGGCTTCCTGTACTACGGCAACTACGCGTTCTACTATGAGGTGGGTCGGGTAGAGGCTTTAAGGCAGCTTGGAGTTACCTATAAAGAACTGGAAGAGTCAGGTATACACATGCCGGTGGTAGATTTGCATGTGCAGTATCTGCGGCCCGCCTTGTATGATGACCTGGTAACGGTGAAGACCATCATCCGCGATCTGCCCCCGGGCACTGATATCCATTTTGACTATGAGCTTTACAACGAAAAGAATAAGCTCCTGAATAAAGGAAAGACCACGTTGGTATTTTATGACCCGGCGGCGAGGCAGAAGGTTAATATGCCGGAAGCATTACGTAACAGGTTGCTTCCTTTTTTTAAAGAAGAAGAGAATGGCTAATGTACGAGCAACGATCATAACGATTGGAGATGAGCTGCTCATCGGGCAGACGATAGATACGAACTCCGCCTGGATGGCGCAGCGATTGAATGACCTGGGCATCGATGTGGTAAGAAGGGTTGCAGTTGGGGATGTGGCTGCCGCAATCAGGAAGACACTGGATGAGGAACTCCAGGAGGTAGACATTCTTCTGATAACAGGCGGACTCGGCCCCACATCTGATGATATCACCAAGCCTGTGCTGGCTGAGTATTTTGGAGGCAGGATGGTGGTCAATGAAAGGGTGCTGGCGCATGTAAATGCCATGTTTGAGAAAAGAAAGCTGCCAGTTCTGGAGGTAAATATAAAACAGGCGGAGCTGCCTGATACAAGCACTTTGCTTTTCAACAAGGTGGGCACTGCACCCGGCATGCTGTTTGAAAAAGACGGACGGCTGATCGTATCTATGCCCGGCGTGCCCCACGAGATGATGTCTATTATGGAGGATGAGGTGATCCCGGTGCTGAGGCAAAGGTTCACCAGCGACGGCATCATGCATCGCTCCATACTGACGGCCGGCATCGGGGAGAGCTTTCTCGCCGATCGCATCAAAGACCTGGAGGCTGCATTACCCGCCCATATAAAGCTGGCCTACCTGCCGGGCGCCGGGATGCTGAAGCTGCGACTCACAGGCAGGGGCAATAACCTGCTCCAGCTTACCAGGGAACTTCAGATGCGGCAGGAGGAAATAGCCAATCGTCTGGAAGATGTAGTCATAGTATTGGACGACCTTCCCATGGAACAGGTGCTTGGGAAGGCACTGACCATAGCAGGTAAATCGCTCGGACTTGCAGAGAGCTGCACGGGTGGGAACATTGCGCATAACATTACTCAGGTGATGGGATCTGCACAATACTTCAACGGCTCTATTGTTGCTTACCAGAACGAGGTGAAGCAAAATATTTTGAAAGTGGACAAGAAGGTGATAGAAAAAGAAAGTGCAGTGAGTGAGGAGGTGGCAGTGCAGATGGCAAAAGGCGCCATGAAAGCGCTCAAGGCTGATATAGGTTTCGGGATAACCGGCTTGCTCAGCCCCGGTGGCGATGATGATAAGGTGCCTGTGGGGACCGTCTGGATGGCGGTGGGAGACAAGGACACCATCAAGACACAACGCTTCAACTTCCAATATGACCGCGTCCGGAATAAAGAAGTGGCCGTTCAGCTGGGCATGCTGATGATCTGGAAGTTCCTGAATAATAAGCTATGAATAACATCATCTTCCTGATCGGTATGCCTGGAGCCGGGAAGACCTGGTGGGGAAGAAAGCTGCAGCAATCCTACGCCCTGCCTTTCTGGGACCTGGATGAGTACATCGAGCGGAAAGAAGGACTGACGATAAGAGGAGTGTTTGAATCAATAGGTGAAGGGGGTTTTAGAACAAAGGAATCTGCCAGCTTTAAAGAGCTTGTACAGAAAACTAATAAGCCATTTGTGCTCAGCTGCGGTGGGGGCACCCCGCTCAACCCAGTTAATTTCGGCCTGATGAAGGAAAATGGCTGCGTTATATACCTGAAGGCAGAACTAAGTACCCTAATGACTAATTTGCAGAAGGAACCGGCGAAAAGGCCGCTGCTGAATGACGAGGAACTAAAGCAGAGGCTGGAGCAGCTCCATGAGGAAAGACATGCTATCTACGAACAGGCGGACTATATCCTGCAGGTGGAAGGCCTTACTGCAAGCAGGTTCGCACCAATAATCAGCTCATGTATAGAAAAGCAATAACCATCGGGATCATCCTGGCCGCCCTGGCAGTGGTGCTGGGCGCCGCTGCCGCTCACAAGATCAAAGAGATCGCAGGTCCGGATCTTTTCCAGACCTTCAAGACAGGCGTGGAATACCAGATATACCATTCCTTCGCGTTGATCATCACAGGCATTCTATATAGCGCATTCCCATTCCGGCAATTGCGGGCGGCAGCCACTTTCTTTTTGGTAGGCATCGTGCTGTTCAGTGGCTCACTTTATGCGCTGACGCTATTAAAGATGAACGGGGAGGTGGGCCTCGGTGGCGTAGGGATCATCACACCTATTGGCGGTCTTTTCTTTATCCTTGGGTGGATCATGCTGCTGGTTGGTGTGATGAGGAAAGCTGATTAAGCGCTGGTCAAAGCGTCCCGCTTGGACCCATAATAATCAAGCGTCCGCTTGAGCATAAACATAAAGAACAATGAAAGCAATTGCATTAATACCCGCCCGCCTTGGGGCAACACGTTTCCCTTCCAAGATGCTGGCCCCTATAGAAGGAAAATCTGTCATCAGGCGGACTTATGAGTCGGCAGTCAGCACACGCCTTTTTTCAGAAGTTGTTGTCGTGACGGACAGCCAGGAAATACAGGATGAGATCGAGCAGTATGGAGGGAAAGCCCTTCGCAGCAAGCGCGAGTATGAAAGCGGCACCGACAGGATCGCTGAAATAGCCGCAGACCTGGAGGCAGATGTGTTCGTGAATGTTCAGGGAGATGAACCTTTCGTACAGCGTGAGCCTCTGGCAAAGCTGCTGGAGGTTTTTGAAGGCGCGCAAGGGAGACAGGTGCAAGTTGCTTCACTGGTGCAGCAGCTAAAAGAGCATTCCTTTATCCAGGACCCCAACTATGTGAAGGTGGCCCTTGACTTAAACAATAATGCGATCTTCTTCTCGAGGAGCGTTATTCCTTACCCCCGCAACAAAGAGATTACCATTCCTTATTACGAGCATATAGGCGTATATGCTTTCCGCAAGAATGCCCTGATGTCCTTTACCGGCTGGGAGATGACCCCGCTGGAAGCAGCAGAAAAGATCGAATGCCTCCGCTTCCTGGAGCATGGCATCCCCATCAAAATGGTGATCACCGAATACATGGGTGTAGAGATAGACACCCCTGAAGATATCACCCGCGCCGAAGCCCTGATGAGAAAGATGGGGTGGGAATAGTAAAGAGCTAAGGTTGCGAAGGGGTAAAGTTGTAAATCAAGGCGGTCATCCCGACGTAAGGAGGGATCTCTTGAGCCCATGCATTCCGCCTAATCATGCGATGGCAATGCGCGAGAATAAATTAACCGCAAAGTCGCAAAGGCCGCAGAGAAGGGCAAAGAATCCCATCAAGGCGGTCATCCCGACGTAAGGAAGAATCTCCTGAGCCCATGCAGTCCGCCTAATCGTGCGATGCCAAAGCACTATCCGCACCGGGTCTTTGCGATAAGCCTGCCCGGGTTTGCGCGAGGCCAGGCGAAGAAGCAACCACGCCATAACACCGGGCGGAGCAGAGCGGAGACTTTAATTTTATTGTTTAGATTTAAGTCACCCTACAAAATCCTTAAAACCAGATCCGGTTATCTGATGTTGAATAACAAAATCTTATTGACGCTTTTATTCATGCTGTGGAGCTTCATTGGTACGGCGCAGCGAAGTAAGGTCATTATTATTGACACGCTTCTTGGTGAAATTAGTAACAGACATGCCCTCGACATTTATCTGGGGCTGTTTAGAAAATGCAATGGGCTTGAGAAAGATCTTTCCGACACGGACACTACGTCTACTTACCCTGATATCGCGCTTACAAGATTTCCGAATGTCATATTGCCGGCCATCAGCTCGAACAACATTTGCATTCTGCTTGATAACAAGGATGGTCTGCTGCACTTAAATAATGTTGATCAAATAGAAGGAGACACGATCAGAATATCGTCATGGACCGTGTTTAAAAACGGGTTAACCGATACAATCGCTGGATGGAAGAGTGTAACACAGATGATAAATGACAGTGCTGTTCAGGAAACAGAAGTTGTCACTCCCTTCCATCGTTATATAAGAAATTCAGGTGTGCAGGCATTGACGTATGTCAGTCTAACTATAAACGGCAGACATATTCAGGTACCTGTTACAACTTTCGTAGAAAGGACAATCAGTCATGGTCACGGCTATACACCTCGGCGAATTTATAGAGCTTATTCTGGTAGAAAAGCAGGAAGAAAGAAGAAATACAGATATAAATACCTTTATCTGGATTATATAAAATCTGTAGTCCAGTATGAAGCCGTGATCGATTTCTAGCTGAGAATCTTCTCCATGTTTTATGAGTCGGCGCAGCCAGTAAAATCAAACTCAGCGCGGCGAAGCGATCTTAAATCTCAGAATAAGGCGCAAGACTCTGTCCGGCAAGACTAGAACAAGGGCTGATGGGTACCCCCCCGTCTGTTCTAAATCTCCGTCTCACTGGTTTACGGGTTAGCGTAGCTTAGTCGAGGCGGATGCGCTCGGCTTCACCATCCCTTGTCCATCCAGTACCGTCATCCGTTCTAAACCGCTACCATACCGGTCCGTATAGTGTCCGTCTCCGGTATCAGACCAGTACCAGACCGGTAGTTCATCGGTAGCATACCGGTACCAACCGTGTACCAACGTTTCCCCAACCCGTCGCAAGAGCCCCTCAACGCCCCAATGCCGACAATATTTTCTCTGCATTCCCCTTTTCATCCACGACGTCTGAAGGGATATTAATAAGGACGTCATTTAGCTGAGGGCGGTTGGCCAAGGCCTTGGCGTAGTGCTTGTCGTAGTATTTCAGCAGCAGCTCAAAGGCGCCTTTAATATCTCCTTCTATCAGGCAGTTGACAGCCGTCTTCGTTTCATTAGGTCCGAAACGTTTCTTGATGCGGACGATGGCATTGATCAGGTTCTCGGTAGGGAAGGAGCCATAGTCTTTTACCAGGTAGTCCAGCCTGGCCTCGAAGGGCACGTCCAGGAAGTACAGGGGCTTCGTGCGGAAGCTGTTCCAGAGCTCTATCGGGATATTCAAGTTGCCGATGCGCTGGCTTTCGTCCTCTATCCAGATAGGGTCGTTTGGCCTTTCCTTTTCGATCCTGTAAAGCTGCATAGCCAGCACGTTCTCAAACTGCTCGCTGGAAGGCTGAGGCTTTTGCCCGAGTCCGCCAAATGCAGACCCTTTATGATGGGCGATCCCCTCAAGGTCCAGGGTAGCATGTCCTGCTTCCCTGAGTGCATACAGCACCAGGGTCTTCCCCGAGCCGGTATAGCCCCCGATGATGTGCAGCTTATGCTCCAGCGTGAAGCGTGACAGCACCCAGTTGCGGAAGGCTTTATAACCACCCTCGAGCAGGTACACTTTAAAGCCGTAAAGATCAAGCAGCCAGGCTACGGCCCCACTTCTCATGCCTCCCCTCCAGCAATGCACCAGAACAGTCTTTGAGGATGGATCAGGACAAGCGGCGATTAGCTCCTCCACAACCTCCACCATGCCCCTCATCTTCGGCCCGAAGTAATCTAACCCATGCTTTATGGCCTGCTCCCGGCTTTCCTGCTTGTAGGAGGTGCCCACCACCTTACGTTCTTCATCAGAGAACAGCGGCAGCGACACAGCCCCCGGAATATGAGCATGCTCATATTCCCCCGGACTACGTACATCCAGCACAGGGTGCTGCCCTGAAAGCCCTATAAATTCCTCTATGGATAATGAAATTGCCGGCATATTGTCCTGCTCTTTTGCAGTCTGACCAATCGATTTTAACCCTTGCAGTCACCCACCACCGATGCATTTCCGACCTGCCACCGACCTGCCACCGATCTACTACCGACCCGACAGCGACTCATCAGCGACTTATCAGCGACCCATCAGCGACTCCCGATCGTCACGAAAATCATCATTTGTTCGGTCCTAGTAAGACAGCAGCCACCCGATCCTCTCAGCCACTTTGTCTGCACTTGGCAACATGGCCGCTTCCAGACCCATATTCATCGGCACGGCGGGGAGGTCCATAGCCCCGATAGTCTGCACAGGAGCATCCAATTGATAGAAGCAGTTCTGTGCGATCCTTCCTGCCACCGCTTCGCAAAATGAATTCCGGAGCTGTTCCTCGGTGAGGACGATACATTTACCATGCTTCTTAACGGTGCTATAGATCAGCTCCTCATCCAGCGGATAGATGGTGCGGAGATCGATGACCTCCACCTGGCCCGGGAACTGTTTGGCTGCACTTTTCGCCCAGTAGACTCCCATCCCGTAGGTAATGACACACAAAGATTCTCCGTTGTCAATGCTTTCCTGGCTGGCAGCCAGGGCTACTGTTCCTTTGCCCAGTGGCAGCACATAGTCGCGGTCCGGCTCTATGGTCTTGGCCTCGTCCGTACCAGGCACCTTGCTCCAGTACAGCCCTTTATGCTCCAGCATCACCACTGGGTTCGGATCCAGGAAGGCTGCTTTCATCAGGCCTTTCAGGTCCGCCGCATTCGACGGATAGGCGATCTTGATCCCTTTAATGGTGGCGAGTGTGCTTTCAACGCTGCCGCTGTGATAGGGGCCGCCGCCCCCGTAAGCACCGATCGGCACCCGGAGAACGCAGGACACAGGGAACTTGCCGCAGCTCAGGTAGCAGGACTTACTTATCTCTGTCACCAGCTGATTCAGTCCGGGGTAGATATAATCCGCAAACTGGACCTCCACGATAGGCCTGAGGCCTACAGCACTCATCCCAACTGTCGATCCTATAATATATGCTTCCTGGATAGCAGTATTAAATACACGTTCATCCCCGAACTTGTCGGCCAGCGTGGCTGCCTCCCGGAATACGCCTCCCAGCCTGCGACCTACATCCTGCCCATAGAACAAGGCTTCCGGATAATCCTGCAGGATCTCCTCCACAGCATGAAGCGCCGCATCCACCATTACCACTTTCTCCCTGCCTTCAGGAACCTTTGTGCCTGTTTCTGCCGTTACAGGCGTTGGGGCAAATACATGGTCACCCACAGTGGCGGGATCAGGGTCGGCGGCGGCTACGGCTGCATCGAACTCCTTTTGAACGAACTCTTTTTCATCGTCCTCTATCTGGTTAAGAATGCTCTCCTTAATGCCTTTTTGTAGTAATAGCTTCCTGAGCTTAGGCCCGGGGTCATTCAAGCCGTGCTTATCGAGATCCTCATTGGTGCGGTACCATTCTTTACGAACACCGGAGGTATGGTGGCCCAGCAACGGCACCTTCGCATGAACCAGGATGGGCTTTCGTTCCCTTCTTACCCAGTCGATGGTGTATTCCATCGTCTTGTAGCTGTCCACGAAATCGCTGCCATTCACCCGGACTCTCTCAAGTCCCTTAAATCCAGCTGCATATTCGTAGGCGTCGGTTGTCCTCGCCTCATCGCTGCTTACGGAGATACCCCAGTCATTATCCTGTACCAGGTAGATGACCGGCAGCTGGTGAAGCGCCGCAAAGGAGAACGCCTCGCTTACCTCTCCCTCGGTTACACTGCCATCCCCCAGCGAGCATACGACAACAGGAGGTAAATCATAATTGCCAAGCTGTTGTGTTTCCCGGTAAAGAACTCCCTGGGCGATCCCGGTTGTGGGGATTACCTGCATACCTGTAGCGCTGCTTTGGTGAATGATGGTTGGGAAGCCTTCTCTTCTAATGTTGGGGTGATTGTAGTATTCGCGTCCGCCTGTAAAAGGATCGTCACCTTTCGCCAGGAGCTGAAGCATCATTTCATAAGGGGCATAACCCATGCCCAACATCATGCTTTCGTCACGATAATAAGGACTTACATAGTCGCAGGACTGTAAAAGGAAGCCGGTTGCCAGCTGAATAGCCTCATGACCCCGGGAAGTGCTATGGACATATTTGCAGATTTGCCTGTTCGCATCGTAGATCTCGGCCATTGCCCTGGCAGTCATCATCAGCCTGTAAGCTTTAAGCAAGGTATCTTTTGAAAGCATATCGGTTGGTTTTCCTTTCGGCGTGGCGGTCGTAAAACTACGCTGTAATTGCGAAAATATAGATGGCATGAGAATCCGTTAAATATTCAATAACAAGTGCAAATATCGAAAGCCAGCGCTATTTGTTCAGATATGATTTTTCAAACTACATTTCCTTAAGAAGATAGAACTGCTATTTTTGTTTTGCCAAAAAGCGATTTATGCAATCTGAGTTCAGGAAGTTCTTACCGCATATCTGGATCATTCTGGGTTTTGCCGCTATATCATTGATCTACTGCCTGCCTGCCTTGCGAGGCATGGAGCTGACTCAGCACGATAATGTGAGCTGGAAAGGGATGGCCAGGGAAACCCAGGCTTACCATGATTCCACGGGAGTGAATGCTTTATGGACCAACAGTATGTTCGGCGGAATGCCCACTTACACGATCGCTATCCCCGAGACCAATAACTATATTGTTTATATCCAGGTTGCTATCACTTCAATATTAGCAAAGCCTGCATATTTCCTTTTTATTGCCATGCTGGGCTTTTACATCCTGATGAGCGTGCTTAGGATGAACCGTTGGCTGGCAGCGATTGGTGCCATAGCTTATGCGTTCTCAACCTATAACATCACACTTATCAATGCAGGCCATGAGACAAAGCTGCTGGCGATTGGATACCTGCCTGCAGTACTTGCAGGGGCGATGCTGATCTTCCGGGGGCGGTGGCTGGCGGGTGCCTGCCTATATGGTATTTCCTTCGCTTTGCTGATCAGCACGAACCACTACCAGATGGCCTTTTACACGGGCATCCTGCTGTTGTTCTATTATATAGGTCAGTTGTTCAATACCATCAGGGAGAAGGGCGACATGAGGAACTTTATCATCAGTTCTGCTATTACCGCGGTTATGTCGCTGGTTGCTGTAGGTCCGGGGTTGCAGTTCTTGCTCACCACGAAGGAGTACACACAGTTGACCATGCGTGGTGGCACGAGTGAGCTGACTCTGAATCATGACAAGGACAAGAAGACCGGTGGTCTGGATAAGGATTATGCTTTTAACTGGAGCCTTGGTGTCGGGGAGACGTTTGATATCCTGATCCCTTACCTGCATGGAGGCTCTTCAAGTGAGCCGATCAGCAAAGCTCCTGAAACAGAGGCGCTTATTGGAAGCCAGTACGAGAAGTTTCCTATTTACTGGGGGCCGCAGGATATGGGCATCTCCGGCCCCATCTATTTTGGAGCGGTGATCTGTTTTCTGTTCGTGCTGGGGCTGATGGTGGTGCGCAGTCCACATAAATGGTGGATCGTCGCTATTTGTGCTGTTACTATCATGATGGCCTGGGGCAAGAATTTCGCTGCATTCAACTACTTCCTGTTCGACCACTTCCCCATGTACAATAAGTTCAGGACGCCGACCATGATCATGACGATCCCGCAGCTGTTATTCCCGGTGCTGGGTATCTGGGGCGTGATGGAGATACTGAGCGGCACTATTGCTAAAGACGAGCTCTGGAAAAAGATAAGGCTTGCGGCCATCATCACAGCGGGCATCTGTGTGCTGTTCGGCCTTGCTGGAGGTATGTTCCTGGATTATACCAACCCCGCTGTCGATGCACAGATGCCGGAGCAGATCATGAAGGCGCTGAAAGCAGACAGGGCCGCTCTGGCTACAAAGAGTGCCTTTATAAGCGCGGTATATATTCTGATAGCAGCAGGGCTGCTATGGGCGTTCGTGAAGGATAAGATTAGCAAGACCATACTGATGGGCGGATTAGGGCTGATCATCGCTATCGACCTGATATCGGTGGCAACAGACTACCTTAATGAAAGCAATTACCAGGATGCATCTGATTATAGCCAGATCTTTGAGCCCAGGCCCGTGGATGCTGAGATATTGAAGGACAAGGACCCTTACTACAGGGTGCTGGACCTCACGAGGAACACTTACAACGACGCGGTGCAATCCTATCTCCATAAAACCATTGGAGGCTATTCCCCCGCCAAGATGGAGACCTACCAGGACCTGATAGACTACCAGCTGGGCGGAGCCCAGTCAGGGGGCAAGTTCAACGCCCAGGTGCTGGATATGCTGAACACCAAGTATATAATCTTTGAAGGACCGCAGAAACAGCCTGTTTATCAGCCAAATCCCGGGGCTAACGGGAATGCATGGTTTGTGGATGAGGTTAAGCTGGTGAAGTCGGCAGATGAAGAGATGCTCTCGCTGAAAGCGCCTGCACTTGGCGACACTGCGCAGGTGGCAGGGGGATTCGACTCCAAAAGGACAGCGATCGTGCGGGAGAGCTTTGCGAAGGAGCTTCAGGGCCTTCAGCCCGGAAAGGATAGTGCGGCTGCTATTAAGCTTACTAAATACGGATTGAACGAGCTTAGCTACGCATCCTCCAATTCAAGAGAAGGGCTGGCAGTATTTTCCGATATCTATTATCCATATGGCTGGAAGGCTTTTGTGGATGGAAAGGAAGTTCCCGTCATCAAGGCCAACTATGTGCTTCGCGCGATAAGGGTACCGGCAGGCAATCATAATATCCAGTTCAGGTTCCATCCCGACAGCTTCTATATGGGCGACACCATTGCTTTGATATGCAGCCTGCTATTGATCGGGTTACTGCTCGCTACGATATTCAGATATTTTAAAGAAAACAAGCAACAGGAGATCACAGAAGAACATACAACCGCGGTAAAAAAATAATAAAACGATTGTCGCAGGTCAAAGCTTTCAAGAGTCTGGTAAAAAGCGCTGCTTATATTTTTGCCATAAAGTTATTCCCGGCTTTAGCAAATCTTGCGGTCATAATAGTGTTTTCCAGAAAGCTTGTTCAGGCTGATTATGGCCATTACCAGAATTTCTGGGTTCGTCTGCTGGTGTTCGCCACTATAGCCTGTGCCGGTATACCGGTCTTTTTGCTGACCTATCCACCTTCTGGCATTAAAGCTATATACCGGTCATTAAAGACCCGGCATTTCGTCTTCTATGGATTTTGGCTCTGTGGGTGTTCATTGGCATTTGCGCTGGTTGAAAAACAGATAGGCCTATCTTTTGCACTTTGTTTTGCCATGGTCTTTTTCTATGCTGCAAATGCGGTGCAGGAAGCATTGCTGATATCGGCTAAAGCATTTACACCCGTAGCCCTCGTCAATTTTATCTTTGCTGCTTATTTTATTAGCGTGCATCTGTTTGTTGTGGATACAGGATATGACATGCAGAAATTATTATTGCTGGTGCTTGCTGGCTTTGTCGCCCGAACAATCATCTTTTCGTTCACTACGCGGTTTGCTTACAAAAGTCTGAGCTATCACCTCCAGTCGTTGTCATTAGAGACATCAAGAAAGCTATGGATTCACATGGGCTTCTATGACACCACCCAGATCCTTTTTAGCTGGATCGATAAGTTCGTCGTGTCCTTTTTCCTGAGCGCAGGTATCTCGGCTATTTACTTTAACGGCTCGCAGAACATTCCTATCCTGCCGCTGCTGCTAGGCGCCTTCGGCAGCGCCGGACTTATTGAGTTGGCGTCCGGCACAGGCAATGAAAAGCACGATGCCGCCAGGCTGATGTATTTGTCTTCCAGGCTGCTCTCATGCATTGTTTTTCCCGTGTTTTTCTTTTTACTCTTCTTCCGGGTTGAGTTGTTCACCGCCATACTTTCGGATAAATATCTTCCTTCCGTCCCCGTGTTTCTGGTTTGCCTTTTGGTGCTGCCGCTGCGGGCTTATAATTTCACCAGCATCCTGCAGCATTTGCACCAGGGGGCCATTATCAACAAAGGCGCCGTTCTTGATCTGGCCATTGGGCTTTTGCTGATGTATCCCCTGTACCAATGGCTGGGTCTGATGGGTATTGCACTAAGCTTTGTCGTAAGCACCTATGTACAGGTGTGCTACTACGTCTTTCAGTTGGTGAGACTATTGAACATGTCGCTCATGGATATGTTTCCTTTTGCTAACCTGTTTGGTAAGTTTGTTGTTTTCCTTGCTTTCTTCGCCTCGTTACATCTCGTGGCCGCCCGTTTTTCTGCCGAATATGTATTGGCGGCAGGAGCAGGAGCGGTCATACTCGCAGTAATTATCTTATTGTTTTTGGAGATAAAAGCAATAAAACATTTAAAACACTAATATGTCGGAGTGTGCAATGAGTGTATGATGAGTGTACAATTGGTGCATGATGGGCGTACAATCGGTGTATGCAGATAGTACAATGAGATCGTTTTATATCCTTCCGGCGCAAAAGCAGGAGTGTTATAGATCGTCCTTATTTATCGATCGTAAGCATTAGCCGGTAGGCTTTTTTCCCGGTAAGAGAGATCGTGGCCGAATCGAGGGAACGCCAGATGCTTGCCGGCAAAAAGCTTAACATCTTTTGCAGGTGACTGCGAACCAGCAGCTTGCTATTGAAAACCAAAGTCTCTGAGCCTTTTGCATTCGATGGGACCAGCTTCCTGATAGAGTTTTCTGTGAATGAGTGAAGATGGGCGTTGTGAGGGGTAAGTTGGTTGCAATGGATGCACAGCGACGACTGGATCTTCTCATTATAGGGCGTAGTAGCAATGATCCTCCCCCCGGGCTTTAAAGCGCCAAAAAGACATTCCAGGAACCTTTTGGGATCGCTCACATGTTCAATGATCTCCGAGGCAACTATGCAGTCCATGCTTTCAGCCTTCAGGGGAAGCTCGAAAACATCAGCCACCAGCCCGTAGTGATTGTCGACCGGTAGTTGCCTGACAACTTTTATCGGGTTAATGTCTGATATATCCATGGAAATGATGTTCTTTCCTTTGGGCGCAAGACATTTAGCCAGCCACCCGCCGCCGCAGCCGGTGTCCAGGATCCATTGCGCAGGTCCGGGTATATTTGCGAGTATCGTCTGGTGCAGCCTGTTAATCTCTTCTCTTTCCACCAGGCTATCCGCTTCCTCGAAATAGTCGTAGGTCGACGCATCTTTCTGGTAGTGATCTTTGTAATCGAATGAAGTTCCTGCCCGCTGATGTGCACCTGTCTCTTTAAGCTCGTTATTTGTTTCGCTCATTATCAGCAAAGGCACATTTTCTTTTATGGCAAAGGAGGCGCTGGTTTCGGGATCAGTAAGGGTATTCGTTGTCTGATCGTATTGAAGGGGGCGTTTGGTGAGTGGGTGAGCGAGAATTTGTAAAAAAGCTGGTGCAATGGCCATATTGGCAAAGATAGCTGAAAGCATAGTTTTTAAAAGAAAACTGATCCTTTCTTAACGCTGCGGCCATAGCAGGACCACAATACAATTTTGTAGAAACTATTGGCTCGCAACCTAACAAACTATTAGTTTTATAGGACCGTTAATCACTGTCTGAATTTGAAGCAGTCAAAGAACATATCGAATATTGATAATACCGGCTTCGGCGCTAATAGCAATGTTGAGGGGAAAAGACTTACGAATAAGGATGGCTCGGTCAACCTTGAAAAGATCGGCATGCCATTCTGGAAGCGGATCAGCCTGTACCACACGCTGCTAAGAATGAACAGGTGGAAGTTCCTCGCGTGCATATTTATGTTCTATACTTCCACCAATGTACTTTTTGCAGTCATTTATATTTTGAACGGTGTAGAGAACCTGCAAGGCGTGCATGTGGCCAACGACCTGCTGACCAATTTTCAGCAGGCCTTTTTCTTCAGCTCCCAGACGCTGACCACGGTAGGCTACGGGCACATTAGTCCTGTCGGTTTGGGCGCGAACGTTATAGCGTCTTTGGAGTCATTTATCGGCATTTTGGCCTTTGCCCTGGTCACCGGTCTGCTATACGGAAGATTTACCCGGCCAAGGGCCTATCTGATCTTCAGCGACCATGCATTGATAGCTCCCTACAAAGAGGGTACCGGTTTGATGTTCAGGCTTTGCAGCTATAAGAATAACCACCTGACAGATGCCGAGGCGGAGGTAACATTGGCCTGGCATGTTGATGACAATGGTAAAAGGCTTACCCGGTTTTATGTGCTGAAGCTGGAAATTAGCAAGATCAATTCTATGGCCTTAAGCTGGACCATCGTACATAAGATAGACGAACATAGCCCGCTTTATAATATGAGTCTTGACGACCTGAAAAAGGCGAATGCAGAAGTGCTGGTATTTGTGAAAGCATTCGATGATCATTTCTCCAACAAGGTGCAGCAGCGGACGTCTTATGAGATCAATGAGATCATTTATGGAGGCCGTTTCCTGCCCATGTTCCGGAGGGCGGAAGATGGAACTACCACCATCCTGGAGTTGGATAAGATCGGTGCTTATGAGCCAGTTACGCTGCCCGAGACGCAAAATCTGGCCATTAATGTTTAAATTTGCGCATGCTTACTACCATGACCATGTCCGCGTTATCCCGGGAACTGCTTGAGAGAGAGGAGCACTATGGCGCGCACAATTACCACCCCCTGCCGGTAGTTCTGAACAAAGGCGAAGGTGTCTTTGTTTGGGATGTTGATGGCAAACGTTATTATGATTTTCTTTCCGGCTATTCAGCAGTCAACCAGGGGCATTGTCATCCCCGGATAATCGAAACGCTGATAGAGCAGGCAGGAAAGCTGACGCTTACTTCCCGGGCTTTTCATAGTGATGTGCTTGGAGAATATGCACAGTTTATCACAGGGTATTTTGGTTATGATAAAGTACTCCCCATGAACACGGGGGTTGAAGCTGTAGAGACGGCGCTAAAGCTCGCCAGGAAATGGGCCTACGAAGTAAAAGGAGTTACTGATAATAAAGCTAAGATCATTGTCTGCGCAAATAACTTTCACGGCAGGACGCTGAACGTGGTGTCCTTCAGCACCGACCCGACCGCTAAGAACCATTACGGGCCTTTTATGCCCGGTTATGAAATAATAGCATATAATGACATCCAGGCTTTACAACAGGCCTTGCAGGATAAGAATGTTGCAGGGTTCCTGGTAGAGCCGATCCAGGGAGAAGCCGGAGTTGTTGTTCCCGATGCTGGATACCTGAGCAGGGCCGCCGATATGTGCAGGGAGGCGAATGTTTTATTTATTGCCGATGAGATACAGACAGGTCTCGCCCGTACAGGCATGATGCTCGCCTGCGATCACGAAAATGTGCGTCCCGATATTTTAATTCTCGGAAAAGCCCTTTCAGGAGGGACAATGCCGGTATCTGCGGTTCTGGCTGATGATGAGATCATGCTAACCATCAAGCCTGGAGAGCACGGCTCCACTTACGGAGGCAACCCCCTTGCATGTAAGGTTGCTATTATAGCGCTGCAGGTACTGAAAGACGAGAAAATGGCCGAGAACGCAGTGGTCCAGGGCGCCAGCTTAAGGAAGCAACTGAGGGGGCTCAATGACCCCAGAATATCCATTGTAAGAGGAAAAGGCCTGCTCAATGCGATTGTGATCGATCATAGAGATAAAGAAGCAGCCTGGGAACTCTGCTTGCTCCTTAAGGAGAATGGACTTCTTGCCAAACCTACCCACGGAGACAAGATCCGTTTTGCTCCACCTTTGCTGATAACGGGACCGCAGATCGATGAATGTGTTGATATCATTCGCCGCAGCCTGCAATCTTTCTCTTAATGCACGATCACCACGAAGAACATCTGCGCAGCTCAGCCTGGATCACCGATATCGTGATAGGTATGTCCGATGGGCTTACGGTGCCGTTTGCACTCGCTGCCGGGCTTAGCGGCGTAGTAGACAGCAACGCGATTATCCTTACTGCCGGCCTGGCTGAAATAGCAGCAGGATCGATTGCGATGGGGCTGGGCGGCTATCTTGCCGGCAGGACTGAGATCGACCATTATAACGCGGAGCTTAGCCGTGAATACCAGGAAGTGGAGGTGGTTCCGGAAAAGGAGAAACAGGAGGTAAGAGATGTTTTCGCGGAAATGGGGCTGAGTCCGGAAACCCAGAATGTCATAGCAGATGAAATGGCTAAGGACAAGGATAAATGGGTGGATTTCATGATGAAGTTCGAGCTGGGCCTCGATAAGCCAGACCCGAAAAGGGCAAGAAACAGCGCTTTTAATATCGGGATGTCCTATATCGTAGGTGGGCTGATCCCCTTATCCCCTTATTTCTTTACCCAGCATCCTATTGATGGGTTGAAGCTTTCCTGTGTGGTAACGGTTATCTGCCTTTTCATCTTTGGCTTCTTTAAGGCAAAGGTTACCGGCCAAAACCCTTGGACCGGTGCCATCCGGGTCACCTTAATAGGCTCCGTCGCTGCCGGAGCGGCATTCTTCATTGCCAGCCTGTTTGATTAAATAGCTCTTTGTCTGGCCCCTAATCGGGCTCTGGTTAAGCTCTAATGAGGCTCTAGTCAGGCTCTAGTCTGTCTCTAGTCTGTCTCTGATTTGGCTCTAGTCAGGCACCAGTCAGGCACCAGTCAGGCAGTAGTCAGTCAGTAGTCAGGCAACAGCAGGTCTGCAGCCAGTTTTGGCCAAGACTACCCTGCGCCCTCTGATATGGCCTGAATATCCTCAGCCCTGCATTAGAAAAAGCTTCTCCAGCTTTTCTTCAGGATATGCGATCTCTTCGAGGTACAGTCCATGGCCGGGAACGCTGAAGTCCGCCTTAGTACAGTCCTTTGCTTCTATAATATCCCTGAAATCCCCGATACTAAGTCGTCCCCGGGCTACCTGGAGCTGGGTGCCAACAAGGCCTCTTACCATGCCTCTGAGGAAACGGTTGGCTTTCACAACATAGTGCAGCTGGTCTCCATTGGTCTCCCAGCGGCTTTCGAAAATGGTACAGAGATGGGTAAAGTTGTGGCTGTTCCGTTTGCAAAAGCTCTCAAAATCCCGGTATTCTTTGATCATCGCGGCTGTTTGATAGAGGAGCTCAATATCTATTTTAAAGGGATAATAGAGGGCCCTGTTTACATAAAAAGGGTTGCGTCTTGAATAGACCTTGTACCTGTAGCTCCTGCTTATGGCGTCGAAGCGCGCGTTAAACTCGTTATCCAGGCACTTGTAGATATTGGATACCGAAATCGTAACAGGAAGTACAGCATTGAGCTGATATTGGAACCTTGGATGCAATTCCCCTTCCTGGTCGAAATGGTAGAAATTACCAAGGGCGTGAACACCTTCGTCCGTCCTGCTGGCCCCGAACGACAATACCTCTTTTCGGAGCAAGGTGCTCAACGCTTTATTGATCTCCAACTGTACGGTGGGAGTATCACCTTGCAGCTGCGACCCATGAAAAGCCGTACCATCATACATTACTTCTAAGAAAAAACGGGCCATTTAGTTGATGTGCTGATTGCTTCTAATTGCGTGCTATTTAAAACCATAAAGATCATAAAGATCAGCGTTCCAATTGTTATCGTCAAACTGTCGGATTGCTCTTCCTTCTTTTTTCAATCCATTTACCAAGGAACCAGAACGACACCGCAAGGAGCAGGAAGAATATCCCTTTGTGCATAGTATTCCAGAAGTATTCAAAATAACGGCTGTAAAAGTTCAAAAGCAGGAACAGGATACCAAGGTCTCTGGCCACATCATCTTTGTATTTAATGCCCAGGTAGAGCGACAACATCGCTGCACATCCAAATAAAATGGAATAAACGATGACATGCGTCTGGCGCACTGCATACCATTCGTCCAGGTGATTATAGTTGCCGAATATAGAGACGCCCCAGAAACCTGTAAAGAAAATGATCAGTGCGCAAACAAAGGTTATTCGACGGCTGAACTGAAGTTGGAGCACCCTCCCCTGTAAGAAAGAAATTCCCACCACTGCCAGCCCGAAAAGCGTGAACCTTACCGGGTAGTTCATGCCCAGGAACAGAAAATCCCGGCTGTGTACATACCCGAACGCTCCATACCAGCCCATAAAGGCCAGCAATCCGCCAATCCACAGGGTCAGAGAGCGGAACTTCGCGCTTAGTGCCAAAAGCAATGTCGAGGCTATGATAAGGAAACCTGTATAAGATCGGCCGAAGCCATAGTCTTTACAAACATAAACCAGCGCCGCCATAGCCGATAACCCTCCCAGCACCATATAGATCTCATAAGCGATCGTTTTGATATGGCCAGTTCTTTTCATCACATAAATGAACCAGCCGATCGCCAGACCGGCCATAAGGGCTGCTATAAAAAGATTGCTCAGAGAGAAATACTTTTTGATGGTCTCCAGCAGTCTCTCATCGATAAAGATTGCTCCGAAAGCTAACAGCGTACAGGAAAGCGCGATGAGGAAAAAGTATTGTGCAATTTGTTGGCTGGCCTTTTTAATACTGAAGCTGTTCTTTAAGTCCTGCGCCTGCTCCTCCGTAAGCTTGCCTTCAGCCTTCCAGACGTCGAGCGCTTTGTGAATGCTCTTCCAATCATTATTATCTATTTCCATCGCCAAGCCGCAATTATCCACAAGGTACAAATCGCCTGCCAGCCAAATAAATGGAGCCAGGTGAGACACGATGGAAAGCAAAAGAGACCCGGGGTCGTTCTTTTATCTAAAAAGCAAAAGAGACCCTAAAAAGGGTCCCTTTCTATATAAGGAGAGAATGGAGACTTATTGTGGATTATTGTTGCGTAGCAGTATAGATAACGTCAGTTGAGTAAGTAGCTGCAGGGTAAGCGAAACCAGGAGTAGCCTTATACTTTACGGAGAAAGTCTGGTTACCCCCTTTAGATGCGTTGGTGATCAGGTCCTGCGGAGATGAGGTAAGGGTTGTGAAAGAACCGAAGCCATTTGCAATGGTTCCTGCAGTATTGTTAGAAGCGACCAGCAGGTTCAGAACACCCGAAACAGGCATTGCTGAAGGAGAGGTAACACCGCCTGTAGTAGTAGTGAAGTTGGCAGCGCTGGCTTTTACGTTAACGGTAAAGTTCTTGTTAGAGCGAACCTTCAGTTCCTGGGTTCCGGATTCAACACCATTAGCGTAATCATTAACTGTAGTGAAAGGAAGAGCAACGGTAGCGCCTACGTTGGTAGAAGAACCGGTGAAGGTGATCTCCAGTGCGTTAGAAAGAGCCAGGTTAACTGTCTGAGTAGCATTACCCGAAGCGTTCTGAGGGATATGTTCAGTTAAGTGTGTCATTGAAGTCCCAGCCTTTGTGTATGGGTTATAGCCAAGATGGACATAACCTTTCCCCAGGATGCGGGTTTGGACCATCGTTTAGTGACTGAACTGCTTACCAAATATAGCAACTTATAGAGAGCCCTTTCTGAAGGCAGAGCTGGTTTGCTTTTGGTGGCCTTTCGTACCTGACGATTGAAGGCTTCTATGGAGTTAGTAGTGTACATGATCTTTCTTATTTCAGAAGGATAGTTGTAGAAGCTGTTAAGACCTTCCCAGTTGTGTTTCCATGATCTGACCATTGTCGGATACTTCTTTGCCCACTTGCTCTCAAAGGCCTCCAGGGCGCTTTCAGCCTGATCCAGTCCGGTTGCTTTGTATATGGCTTTCATGTCGCTGATCACTTCCTTTTGGTCAGTGGAGGCAACATGCTTGATCGAGTTACGGATCTGATGGACAATACAAAGCTGAACATCAGCCTGCGGATATATAGCCCCTATAGCCTCTCTGAAGCCTTTCAGATTATCAATACAAGCAATGAAAATGTCCTTTAAGCCCCGCTGATGCAGATCTGATAAGACCTGTAGCCAGAACCTGGAACTCTCTGTCTCGGCCAGGTAAATACCTAAAAGGTCCTTTTCCCCTTCTACACTCATCCCTAAAACCATATAGGCTGCCATGCTTTTTATCTGGCCGTCCTGCCTCACTTTAAAGAAAATCGCATCCAGCCATACAAACGGATAAACATCCTCCAGCGGCCGCTTACTCCATTCCTCAACTTCCGGCCATACCTTATCTGTAATGGAGGTCAACTGGGCTGCGCTAAGATCCATGCCATACATCTCCTCTATGTGATGAGCTATATCCCTGTAACTCATACCCATCGAATAAAGGCTGACAATCTTGTTTTCCAGGCTTAAACCCAGGCTCCTTTGCCGCTTGGGCAGCAGCTCAGGGCTATAGGTGCCTTCACGATCACGGGGAGTATCTACTGATACCTCCCCAAAACTGGTCTTAACCTGCTTTTTGCCCTTGCCATTACGTCTGTTCGGGCGGCTCTCGTCTATATGAGCATCCATCTCCCCCTCCAAACTTGCCTCTATCAACCGTTTGATCAGCGGCGTAACAGCACCATCACGACCCTCTAGCTTCTTGCCCGACTTCAACGTGGACAAGGCCTCTTCAAAGAGTTTTATAAACTCTTCATTCCGACTTGTTTTCTCTTTCATATCTATCATAAGTTATTATTTAAAATCTAACTTATGACACACTTTACTGAACACCCTCGTTCTGAGCGTTAGCTGCGAAACCGAAAGAAACGAATGAAGCGGCAATTAAAAGGATCTTTTTCATGACTTGTTGTTTTGTATTCTCTTTTTCTTGTTTTTGGAATTTGTTATTTGGGATTTGTTATTTGTTTTCCCGTTTGATGATGCAAAGATGTATCGCCATGTAAGTCCGGACAACACAAATGCGGATGTTAACCCCTGTTTTGCAACTGGTTAACAAGTCATTAGGAAAGCTTACACCACCTGTGCGAAGGATATGATACCGTTTACACTTTCGATCTGTTCCATGGAACGGTTTTTTAAATTCTGTTCCTGCGCGGCTTTCGAGCTAAGCTAAAATTTTGTTGGACCTTAAATTGTATGACTATGAATACTACTTATTTAGGAAGACAATGGCTGTCCGGTGCTTTGTTGCTGGCAGCCCTGATGAGCAGTTGCGCAGGTACTGTAGAGGTAAGAGAAAAGCCAGTAAGGCCCAATGCTGTCGTAGTAAGACCTCCACAGCCATCGCCTCGCCACATTTGGATCGAGGAAGACTGGCGTCCATCCGGAAGGACTTACGTATATCGTGGCGGCTACTGGGCAGCACCTCCAAGAGCCAGCGCTGTGTGGGTACCTGGCCACTGGCAGAATACCAGGAGAGGCTTCAAATGGGTGCCCGGTCATTGGAAATAAGCTGCTCTGACGCAGGAACGATTTTGTTATTTAATGCTGGAGCCTTAAAGCTCACAATCTAAAAAGTAAAAAAATGAAGAACTTAAGAAACAAATTTTGGGGTCTTGTCATCCTTATGGTATTGACAACATTTGGAAGCTATGCTCAAAGTCTGGTGGTGCGTGTTCGCCCGCCAAGGCCCAAGGTAGTTGTTACCCGTCCTCCTCGCCCTTCAGTAGCCCATGTGTGGGTGGATGAAGATTGGAGGCCGGCTGGAAGGACTTATGAATACCACGGCGGTTACTGGGCGGCGCCACCCCGCCCGCATGCCAGGTGGGTGCCTGGTCATTGGGCGCACCATAGCCGTACCGGTTGGGTATGGAAGCCTGGTTATTGGCATTAGTGGTCCTTCGGCAAAAAATAAGGTCTCGTTCTGTCGTGGAGCGAGGCCTTTATATTTCTAATGCGCGATATCCAGCGCCGAGTTGAGAAATAATCCTAAGAAAATAATAAGCAGCACAAATCCCGTAGCCACCGAAAGGATCAGGAACTTAAGGAGTGTTTTTCCCCATCCCTGTTTATAGAACCTGTATTGTGCTATGAAAAGATAAACGATCAGTGTAAGAATGATAACTGCGGGTGCTGTATTGCAATAGGGAGTGGCAAGCCGCTTAGGGAGCAGAGCTGCCGGCATAATATACAGTATTGACCAGAATACCAGAATCACACAATAGTAGTGAATGGAAAATATTGCGTGCGACACAAAATAGTATTGTTTTCGCTTTCTTATATATATAAGGAAAAGGACCGTGGCAAATATAGGAAGGGAAACAAAGAACAGCTTTGAAAAAGAGTGGTAAAAATTCGTGAGCATCCTGTGCTCTGCGAAGTAGGGATTACGTTCGTAAGCATGGGTTGCCTTAATTGTCCGGGTCATTATATACTTCTCAAACCATCCATCTCTCAAGGAAGGCTTCATGGCTTTCTGAGTGGAATCATAATGCTGCAGGGTTTGCCGCCAGCTGTCCGGAGTATTGAACACCATGATCTCCGTACCATCTTTAAGCGTATCGGTAACCACATTAAAATGCCGTGTTTTATTGATGGCATTTACCGAGTCAAGGCTATGTCTGATCGAATCTACCTTGGCCACACATTCCGGTGATTCCTCTGTGATCATGTCCTCGCGATTAAATGAAATAAACACCAGCGCGAATATGGCGGAGATAAATAGATACATTCTCACTGGGTCCAGGTATTTGGTTCTTCTTCCTTTAATATATTCCGAAGAAAGAAACCCTGGTCTGAAGATCAGTGGCCTCACGGTGGTAAAGAACTTACCATCGAAGTGCGTGATGTCGCTAAAGAAATGTGTCAGCAGATGCCACAATGTTTGCTTGGGTTCGAGATTTTCCTGTCCGCACGCAGGGCAGTAACGACCTTCAACAACTGCGCCGCAGTTAAGGCAATCTTTTTCTTTTCGGATACGTGAATGAGACACACGGTAAGTTTGTGCACTAATATAATTAAACAAATAAGATTAGGGAATTGAACAGTAGGGGCCCTGGCTGTTTTGTAGGCCGTTTCTGTGCTGCTTTCGTATATTCAATCCTAAATCATAAGCATGGCAGACCACAAGTCCGATTATGTAATCTCAGGCGGAGCAGAAGGAAAAAGGCGGCTAAATGTCTTGGCAGAAGCTCTATACCCCTATACGAAAGGATTGCTCACGACTGTTGGGGTAGGAAAAGGATCCAGTTTCCTGGATAATGGCTGCGGTGGCGGGAACGTGAGCCTTATGGTAGCGGAAATAGTTGGCTCGACCGGCAGGGTAGTTGGCATCGACATGGATGGAGAGATTATTCACCTGGCTTCTCTCGATGCCAAGGAAAGGAATATTCTAAATGTGGACTTCTTTCAGAGACAAGCCTATGATCTCGGCTTCAAAAAGGAATTCGATTATACTTATGCACGTTTTCTCCTTTCTCATTTAAACGACCCGCTGCAGGCAGTGCTTATGATGAAGGATGCTACAGTTCCGGGAGGCATCCTGATAGCCGAGGACGTCCATTTTTCAGGCCACTTCTGCTATCCGTACAACGCAGCCTTTGAACGGTATCTGGAGCTGTACACACAGGTGGTGAGAGTAAAAGGTGGGGACGCGGAAATGGGCCCAAAACTGCCTGGCCTGTTTAAGGAGGCTGGTATTGAAAACGTCTCATTCGATATCGTGCAGCCGGCCTTCATTCAGGGAAATGGGAAATGGATGGCTTATATAACTCTTGAAAAGATTAGCGATTCGATCGTTCATGAAAATCTCGCAACAAGGGATGAAATCGATGGATTGCTCGCAGAGCTCTATAGGTTCACAAAGGAGCCCGGATCCATTATTAGCCTGCCACGCATTGTTCGCGTATGGGGCACCGTCCGCTGAGTTTATTTAGACCTCGGGGACGGTCGGAATAGCCCAGAGATATCACTTGGTTTCAATGTTATGTGCTTTAACAATCCCTTAAGTGCGGTAGGCACGGAATTTCAATTTTAGCCTGTAGAGATTGTTAACAAAATGGCCAATGTATGGACCCGAAAGAACTCAGGATTGGCAACTGTATATATGCGGATGGTAGGATTGTGGAGGTAGTTGCTATAGATGGAAAGCAAAATGATATTGAAGTTCGAACACAGGATAATGATGTGTTTAAAGCTAAGATCGACAAGGTGGAGATCAAGCCTATTTTATTGTCTGAAGAAGACACTCATGCCTGCTGTGGTTTCGATCAGGATGGTCTGCTATTGCTGGGGATAGACGCTCACTCTTATTTCCTCAAAATGAATCATGACCACATCATCCTATTAAACAAGCTTGGCAAACCCCTTATCCATTTCTGGGATGTCAAGGCAGTACACCAGCTACAAAATCTTTTCTATGCGCTGAAAGGCAAGGAACTGGCAGTCAGCTTCAAACACCACAATTAATTTTGCGGTTTACCACTAAAGTTATTTCCAATAGTAATTTATGGAACAGCTACATTAATAAGAAGACGCTGCTGGCGTAAGTTTTGTGCTTTCCGGTTAGTATGACCAGGTATCCACTGCTATCATGGCAGGCAACGGCTGTTTGTAATGAGTATCAATATCTGAAAGGGGAACTATATGATATTGATCCGCAGGCGGACATATTGATTGAACAAGTCACGGTCTCGCCATTTGATGATGTTAATAAGTTCATATTCATCAGCGAATACCGGCGTGAGCCCGATGCTGCCAAAGCTCTGGAGCTTTACGGGGGAACATTATTCGATGTTCTCGTCATTGGAAGGGAAAAGAGAGACGCTACCGTCCGGTATAAGGCGCTAAGCCTCTACCTTGCGGAACGCAATATACCTTTTGACCCCCCTGTAAATCATCGGGATATAGAAACCTCAGGGCAGTTCAACGGTGAGTTGAACTAACGATTCACGTTATTTCCCAGCAGGGTAAGCTTGACTGACTCCATGGACGGTTCATTAAACCGGATGAGCTTGATATCGCTTAAATGAGTCAGCAGAGGCAAAAGACTTTCGCGGCTTTCAGAAAGCTCTGCGGAAATATTGCTGATAAATATCTGGGGGCGTGGATTCATGACCAATGCGCTCAGTTCTTTCACTTTCCTGAATACATCGTTGGCCGTTAAAGTAGTTACCATGTGGTGATTTGATTGAAGGTACTATATATATCGCGCAATTCCCTTTAAGTGTCCGATCATTGGCGATCTCTTAACTAAATAGAGCCGGTTTTAAAACTAAGAAAAGCCCGCCAGCACCAGCCTCAATGGTTCATTTAGCTTTTTTGTATCTTGCCGCCCTTATGGAAAAAGAGATCGTCGTAAGCGGTATCCGTTCGACCGGGTATATGCACCTGGGTAACTATTTCGGCGCAATTAAGAACTACGTTCGGATGCAGGAGGAGTATAACTGTTATTTTTTCGTGGCCGACTATCATTCTCTTACCACACATCCTGACCCCAAGGACCTGAAGGCCAATGTAATGAGGGTGGCTGCCGAGAACATCGCCTGCGGCCTTGACCCTGAAAAGGTGGCCCTCTATGCTCAAAGCGATCTCCCTGAGATACCGGAGCTTTATTTGATGCTTAATATGCTGGCCTACAAGGGAGAGCTCGAGAAAGTGCCGACTTTTAAGGATAAAGTGCGCCAAAGCCCTGATAATGTAAATGCCGGTCTTCTGACTTATCCGGTACTGATGGCGGCCGACATCCTGATACATCGTGCTGTTAAAGTTCCTGTAGGCAAAGATCAGGAACAGCACCTGGAAATGGCCCGCAACTTCGCGGCCCGCTACAATGGCAGGTATGGAGAGCTATTTCCGGAGCCGCAGCCTTTTAACTACGGAGATGAGCTGGTGAAGGTGCCCAGCCTCGATGGTACAGGAAAGATGAGCAAATCCGAGAATCTGAATGCTACATTATACCTGGCGGATGAGGATGACCTTATCCGTAAGAAGGTTATGAAGGCCAAGACAGATGCAGGGCCAACGGAGCACAACAGTGTAATGCCTGACTATATCCAGAATATTTTCCAGCTGATGCACTTAGTTTCTACGCCGGAGATAACAGACATCTACAGAAGTGCTTACAACAATTGCACGATCCGATATGGAGACATGAAAAAGCAGCTTGCTGAAGATATGGTTCGTTTCATCTCTCCCATAAGGGAAAAGGCGGCTGCACTCCAGCAGGATCAGGGACAGCTTAGCCGGATATTGAAAACGGGAGCTGAGAAGGCAAGGGCCAGCGCATCCGAGACCATCTCGCAGGCGCGTAAGCTGATAGGCATCAACTACTACTAAGATTTTTAACGGTAATATCGGAAGGGGGTGGATTTTTACCCTCCCGGGTATTATATTACATTGGCGTATTTTGTAGCGCCAACAGTAAATGAATGATCGTGGACTGCCAACTGCCAACTGTTAACTGCCAACTTTTTTAAAAATGCCGCCAAAAGCCACTCCAAAGTACATAGCCGTTGCCGGAAACATCGGAGCAGGCAAAACTACACTTACGACCATGCTGGCAAAGCATTTCAAATGGACGCCGCATTTTGAGGACCTGGAACATAACCCTTACCTGGTGGATTTCTATGATGATATGAACCGCTGGTCATTCAACCTGCAGATATACTTTCTGAACAGCCGCATCAACCACCTGATCGAGATCGGGAAGGGAAAGAATACGGTGATCCTTGACCGCACCATCTATGAGGACGCGCATATCTTCGCTCCCAACTTATATGAGATGGGCCTTATGACCAAAAGGGATTTTGAGAACTACGCCACCTTATTCAGCACCCTCAAGGGCATGGTGAGCCCGCCCGACCTGCTGATATACCTGAAGGCATCTATTCCTACCCTTGTTGACCAGATACAGAAAAGAGGACGGGAGTATGAGGAGAATATCCGCCTCGATTATCTGAAACGTCTTAATGAGCTCTATAATAAGTGGATCGATAATTATACGGACGGACCGTTATTGATCGTAGATGTGAACACCTCAAACTTCGCCGACAGGGAAGAAGATTTTGCAGAGGTAGTGCGCAGGGTAGACGCCCAGATGTACGGCCTGTTTTGATTCTGTAACATTTAAGCTGCACGCCCGATATACTGATATCCAATAATATCTATCAGCCATTTCTGCACCATTTATGATCAGGAAGCTTTACTTTTTTATGCTGGCAGTGTCGTTACTGCCATTAACATCCCTGGCCGCAACATTAAAGGGCCACATCGCAGATTCTAAAGGGGAAGCGCTGCCATTTGCTACTGTTTACATTCAGGGAACCACCATTGGTACAAGTGCTAACGTGAATGGAGAATACCAGCTTACCCTGGAACCTGGAAAGTATAAAGTGATCTGCCAGTATATAGGCTACAAACAGTCTGCATTTAATGCAGACCTTACATCCAACACCGCCCTTGTCCACAATTTTACCCTCGAGGACCAAAGTCTTGAAATCAAAGAGTTCGTGGTGCATGCTTCGGAAGATCCCGGTGTGTACATTATGAAGAAGGCCATTGCCAGGAGGGCGTTTCATCTTGGCCAGCTCAAGTCATTCCAGACCGACATTTATCTGAAAGGGGTATTCAGGACCCGCACCACTCCTAAGAAAGTGCTGGGTGAGAAGGTAGATAACGGTGACATTGGAGTAGACACCAACGGCAAAGGTGTGCTTTATCTGTGTGAAGAAGAGGCCAGCTACTATACCAGGGGCAATAAGGAAAGAACCGTGATCCACTCGGTAAGAGAGAGCGGTGATCCCGGAGGATTCGGGTTTTCGCAGTTCCCCTCCGTCATTAATTTCTATGAGAACAATGTGCAGATCCTGGAGCGTTTGAACCCAAGAGGTTTTATCTCACCAGTCAATGACTTTGCGCTTAATTATTATAAGTTCAAGCTGGAGGGGGAATTTCAGGAAGGCGGCCACACCATTTACAAGATATCGGTAAAGCCTAAGCGTCTTTACGAGCCGCTGTTTACGGGCACTATATACATCGTTGACGAAGATTGGGCCATCCATAGTCTTAATATGCTGGTCACGAAAACCTCCAGCCTTGAAATCGCGGATACGGTCAGATTGGAGCAGGTTTACCTTCCTTTGAAGCCGGATACCTGGGTCAGCAAGCAGCAGGTGCTTTACCTTACGCTCAAGATATTTGGCTTTGATCTTTCTGGCTACCTGGCAACAGTTTACAACGGTCAGAAAGTAAATGAGCCGATAGCCGATACCATCTTTAACGATAAGATCGTAAGTGTTTACGATAAGCAGGCCAATAAAAAAGACACTTCTTACTGGACTAATACCCGGCCTGTGCCACTGGAGGCTGATGAATCCCGCGATTATATCCTAAAGGATAGCATTCGTTTAAGGCGGGAGGATCCTGCCTATATAGATTCGATGCGAAGGAAGGACAATAAGTTTGGCCCCATGAACCTGGTGCTATATGGAGTTACCCATAACACGAAGCGATACAAGCACACGATCACTACCAATGCACTTCTTACTGGAATGGTGAACTACAATACGATCGAGGGGGTGAATGTAGCGCCGAAGGTCTGGTGGAAATATAATGCAGATACCAACAAATACGTGACCGGCGTGTTTGCAGCCAGGTATGGGTTCGGGAACAAGCATTTCAATGGTATAGGCAGGGTGTTTTATACCCGTCTTTCTGACGATTGGAAAGGGCGTTTCCGTCAGATTGGAATTGAAGCGGGTAAATATGTATTCCAATTCAATCCTAACAACCCGATCAATGAGCTCCCGAATACCATTTCGACCCTGTTCTATCGCAAGAACTATTTAAAGCTTTACGAGCGCTGGAATGCTGCCCTGCTATATAACAGAAGCCTTGGCAATGGTCTGAAATGGGAGGCAAAGCTGGGCTTCCAGCAAAGGATACCACTGGATAACAATACCGATTATTCTTTCGCAAAGTCAAATACCGGTGGTTTTACCGAAAACATCCCGCCTGAGCTAAAGCCGCAGCTTTGGGAGAAGCATAATGCGGTCATTGCCAGGGTTAAGCTCTCCTACCAGCCAGGGTATACCTACACGCTGTATCCTGACTACAGGATGCCTCATCCCGGCGACTGGCCGGTATTTAGTTTGAGCTACGAAAAAGGCATTCCGAATGTGCTGAACAGCAAGGTAGACTTCGATAAGTGGAGAGTAGGGGTAAGGGATGAGATTGGCCTAAGGCTTGTGGGCAGCTTTTCCTATAATATTGCTGCCGGCGGTTTCCTGAACGACAAATATGTAAGCCTGCCCGACCTGATGCACTTGAATGGCAACCAGCTTACGTTAGCGTCCACTTACCTGGAGAGCTTTCAGCTTGCCCCTTATTATCTTTTCAGCAATAAGGAGCCGCTATACGGTGAGGCCCATATAGAATATTCGCTGAAAGGCTTTCTAACCAATAAGATCCCCTTGTTCCGGCAGATGCGTTGGTACCTGGTTACCGGGGCCAATGCATTTTACGCCAATGCAGATCGTTATCATGCGGAGGCTTTCGTCGGCATAGATAACTTCGGCTATGACAAATTCCGGGTGTTCCGCATTGACTATGTGCAATCCTGGAATGGCTTCAACCAGCGCTCCTCCGGCATCCGGATCGGCATCAGCACGGCAAGCATTATCCGAATCAGTTTGGGCGATAGCAGCGGCGAGTGGTAGCATGCATCTGCATCTTATCTTCCACGTATAACAGAGCCGAAGGCGGCGGGAAGTTGCCGTCAGCCCGGGTATGCAGTAACACGACGGCTAACTTAGTATTTATATTTAAATAATAATTTTATTTAATCTACCCTTAATATCTACTTTTTATCTCCATTACATAAGCAGGATATGTGTGAAGTTACTATCTTTGTGGGGAGTTGTTGGACTGCTAGCCAATAGCTATTAGCTGTTAGCTAGTGGTTGCGCTCCTTCAGCGGTGTGCAGGCGAGGAACAGATCCTTCCCTGGGATGCCAATGACAAGTTGTATTTGTTCATATTCGGTGTAGTCTGAGATCCTTCGCCGTTGGGCTTCAACGCCTGATCGGGGGCCGGTAACTCAGGATGACAAAAAAGAGATCCTCGCCGTTCTTATGCCCTTTTTATGGAAGGGCTTGTGCGTCAGGACAATAAAAAATAATAAATCTATGGCAATAGTAGTATCGGGGCTGGAGTTGAGTGGATTGGTGGACGGGATGTCGTTTTATACGGACAAGCGGGGACGGAGGATCAACCGCAAGCCTGGAGGACCGAGTAAAGAACAGGTAGCTACGCTAGCTTCCTGTGCGAGGTTGCGGGAGCATAATTCCGAGTTCGGGGGTGTGTCTGCAATGGTGGGGAGGATACGTACCGCTTTCGGGCTGCAATTGAATTATTTCTCCGAGGGGACTTATTTCAACCGGCTGATGGGACTACTGAAGATGGTGTTGGATACGGATGGTGCTGGGAAAAGAGGTGAAAGGCAGCCGCTGGGAGGGCATGTGCAATTGCTGGAGGGCTTTGAGTGGAACAACAAGCTTTCGTTTGCCAATGCGCTGGGGGCGGAGTATTCTTCTTACATCGATGTTGCCGGGGGGAAGATGGTGGTGGAGATCGGTTCTTTTGGGCCTGGAAAGCTGATACGGGCCCCGGAGGGGTCTACCCATTTTAAGATCATCGTAAGAGGTGCGGTGCTGGGGGGTGAGCGTGAAGGAATGAGAAGAGAGATGAGCGAGACCAGGCTTATTAAGATAGATAAGACGGATACAGGCCCCTTGAGGCTGGAGCTTGATGTGAATACCGGGAAAGATGAGCAGGGATTGATGATACTGGGCGCCGGGATCATTTTTTACGAAGAAATAGAAGGTATTCCTTTTGCACTGAGAGGACTGGGCTGCTTTTGTCTTCTGAATGTGGAGCGGATGGGAGTGACGAAGAAGGAAGATGCGGCGTTGCGGAAATCAGCCATAGCAAAGCTGGAGGAGCTGATGAGAGTTGGGAAGCTGAGGGCAGCCATAGGAGTTCCGGGTATCCACGGCGAGGATGACCCTGAGCTCGAGGGGAAGCTAGTGATGTTAGAGAAGAAGCTTTGGACGCGAAGGATGGAGCGGCTGAGAGGATATTAACTATTCGACTATAACTATTTTCTCTTATGTCCAGCTTCCTTTTTATATATCCTATTCAGCATATTCAGCGCCGGGCTGGTCATAAACGTGGTGAACAGCGCCATGATCACCAGCATGGTGAACACCTCGGGGGTAAGGATGCCCAGGTCGTAACCGATGTTCAGTACCACCAGTTCCACCAACCCCCTGGTATTCATAAGGACGCCAATGGAAAGGCTCTCGTAGGCTGTTTCCCCCGTTATGCGGGCAGCGATGGCACTCCCGGCGAACTTGCCGGTGATGGCAGTAAGGATGATAACGCCACACATTAGCCACAAGGAAGGCTCGTTTAGCAGCCCGATCTGCGTCCTTAGCCCGGTAAACACAAAGAACAACGGAAGCAAAAGCACCAGCGCCACGTCTTCTATCTTATCGATAAGCATCTTCCGAAACCCAAAATCATGGGGCATAACGATCCCTGCCATAAAAGCGCCAAAAAGCGCATGTATCCCGATTACCTCACAGCACCAGGCGCTTACCAGCATTATGGTAAGTAAAATAGCCAGGGTAGAGCGCTTGAGGATGTTATCGCCCTCCCCACCGGTCAGCCTTCTCAATAAGGGTTTAACCACATACAGCATGACCATCACGAACAGTAACGCCAGCAGCAGCGTATAGACGGAGCCGCCGACGGAGCCTGCTTTCACAACAGCAATAACGATAGCCAGCAACGACCAGGCCGTGATATCATCGGCGGCGGCGCAGGTAATAGCAATGGTCCCAAGCCGCGTCTGACTGAGTTTCCGCTCCCGGATGATCCTGGCCAGGACCGGGAAAGCGGTTATGCTCATCGCGATGCCCATGAACAGTGCAAAGGCATAGAAGGGAATATTAGCCGGGGCATAGGTCCGGTACATGAAGTAGGACAGGGCCACACCCAGCCCATACGGGATAACGATGCTAGCATGGCTGATGACCACTGCTGCGCCGGCTTTCTTCTTAAGCGTGTCCAGGTCGAGCTCCATGCCTATAACGAACATGAACAAGATAAGCCCCACCTGGCTGAGCATCTGGAGGTTCCCAAGGGATTGCGGCGGAAAGACAAATGCGGAGAATGCAGGCAACAAGGCACCGGCTAACGAGGGCCCCAGTATGATGCCGGCGACGATCTCTCCCATCACGGCCGGCTGCCCGATCTTCCGGAACAGCAGCCCGAACATCTGGCAGGTAACGATGATGGTGATCATCTGGAGGATAAACACCGCGAGGGGGTGCGTCATCGTCAGCCAGAATACATCCCAGAGATGTTCATCAGGAGCGGCCTGGCGGTTGGCAACCAAACCTTGCGCCTCTAATAGTTTGCCCTGATGAAGCACCAGCCATATAATGGCAAAAAGACTTCCAAGGGTGACAATATAGAAAATGGTATTCTTTCTGTGCTTCATGATCCAGCCACAAAATCAGGTTTCCATTGTTTCCAGGACTCTAGTTGACGTTATAGCTCAGCTTTTGAAGCATCTCAGCGTTTACCGAATCCGCTGAAGGGCCATATCCGGTTACAAGCAGGCCTTTCAGTCCCGATGCTGACTCGATAGCATATACCGCAGCCTCATCCCCGGGGTCGGAGTTGCCCTCATAACGGTACACATGCACGATCTCGAAATCCTTCGGTCTGAAGCAAACCCCATCGCACTCCAGGCAATCCATTTGCAGGTTGAAATCATGAGTAAACCCTTTTTGGCGAAGCTCGCTGATAGCTTCAGAGACGGTGGCATAATGAAAATGTGAATCCATGATCTGAGTGAATTGCTGTATGGCAAAGTTAACCCGTTGTGTGATTGGAAAGCTGTTATTAGATACAAACGGATTACAACAATATCCCTACGATCGATTTCATTCAGTATGCCGTTAGCACAGAAATGAATGCAGGTGTGCCTCCATGGTGCCCTCCTGGTAGCGTATTGGCCTTTGCGACTCAGCGGTAAAATATCTCCCTGCCCTCTGCTTGCCCCCAGGGAAGTTGGTGGGTGTCTTCTTTGAAAGCTTCGTGGTAAAAATGACGTAACACAGGTTACGAGCTCTCCCATAAACGAAAAAAGGATCTATAAAAGATCCTTTTTTGTAGTTCCACCAGGATTCGAACCTAGACTAACTGAACCAAAATCAGTTGTGCTGCCATTACACAATGGAACTATTATTGTGCTTAGGGCTGCAAATCTACGGCAGGTTTTCAAAAAGCCAAAACTTTTCTTACAGAATTATTTTGCTGATAGGTGCCCGTTTCGTTTGGAAAGCTTGGCAGGCTTGCCTTCTGGATGTCCCCTGCGTTCTTGGCAAGGGTGTTTTTCGTCGCCAAATGCAGCTCTTTTCAGGGCTGTTTTTAAAGGTTGAGCGCCAGCCCGTTTTTCATTTCCTTTAACCTGATTAAATCATGTTTTTAGATTAGGTTTGTGTTTAGTTCCCGTTAATTCTTTTGTAATCATGTCTCTTGCGGCCAACCCGCGTCAATTCGTTATTCGGTTCATTTTCATCGGCGTCGCCCTGGTGATATTGGTCAGGCTTTTGTTCCTCCAGATATTCGAGGACAAATACAAGATCATGGCCAATGATATCGCTATCTATAGAAAGGTAGTATATCCTCCGCGTGGTGTTATTTATGATCGCAATGGTAAAGTGATGCTTTATAACCAGGTGGTTTATGACCTGATGGTAACGCCCACAAAACTTACGCACGATCTTGATACCGCTCAGCTATGCGAGGCGCTTTCCATTACAAAGGCCGGCTTTGAGAAGCTGCTGGAAAAGACCAGGATCAAGAACGGCCCGATGCGCCAGGGGGTGTTTATCGAGCAGCTCACGCCTTCGCAGACAGCCCGCTTCCAGGAGAATATGTACCTGTTCAATGGTTTTGAAATGATCGAGCGTTCGATACGCGCCTATCCGAATCCCAGTGCTGGCTTGCTGCTTGGCTATATCGGCGAGGTCTCTCCGTCCATGTTGAAGAAGGATCGTTATGCTTCTTACCGGCAGGGAGACTATGTAGGTATGAATGGTCTTGAAAGCACCTATGAAGAAGTGCTGAGAGGACAGCGTGGAGTCTATTATTTCGAGCGGGATAACTTTAATCGCCCCCGTGAATCTTATAAGCGCGGTGCACTGGATACACAAGCCGTAGCAGGTAAAAGCCTTCAGCTTTATTTGGATGCCGAGCTGCAGGAGTATGGCGAGAAGCTGATGGCTAATAAGCTTGGCAGCGTTGTGGCGATAGACCCGAAGACTGGAGGAATACTAACCCTTATCAGCAGTCCAAGCTATGATCCCAACCTGCTTCGAGGAAGGGAACGTACACAGAACTTCGGCAAGCTGTTCATGGATGCAAAGCTTCCGCTGTATAACAGGGCTATACAGGCTACTTATCAGCCCGGCTCTACCCTGAAACCGATGACGGCGCTGGTTGCGCTCGACGTAGGCGTCATTACGCCTTCTTATGGTTATCCTTGCGGCGGCGGCTATTATGCCTGCGGACGCGGCATAGCCTGCACGCACCACGGCGGAGGTCACGCAGCGAACCTTCGCCTGGCGCTTGCCAATTCCTGTAACTCTTATTTTGTACATATCTTCCGTCTTACCATAGATGCAAAGAAGTTCGGGGACGTGAAGAAAGGTGTTGCTGCCTGGCATGAATACTTCGATCATTTCAACTTTGGCAGGCCCACCGGCGTCGATATTCCTTTTGAAGGCGGAGGCTTGCTTCCTGATACGAACCTGTACAATCACATGTATCGGAACGTCTGGAATTCCTGTACCATGCTTTTTGTGGGGATGGGGCAGGGAGAGATCGCTTTGACACCTATTCAAATGGCAAACGCCATGTGCATCATCGCCAACAAAGGATATTTCTACAAACCCCATTTAGTTCGCAGCATCGACAGCAATACCAAAGACCCCCAGCTCCAGCAATACCTGGTGAAGAATACCGCTACCTCGCACATTCCCGATACGGTCTTCTCCATCGTTGCCCGGGGAATGCAGGACGTGGTAGAGAGGGGTACCGGACAGGTAGCAAAACTTCCCGGCATCGAGATTTGCGCAAAGACAGGTACCGTTGAGAACAAAGCTGTGGTAAGAGGGGAGGCGATGAAGATGAAGAACCATTCGGTGTTCGTAGCCTTCGCTCCCCGCGAGGATCCTAAGATAGCTATTGCGGTAATCGTCGAGAACGCCGGTTTTGGAGCAACCTGGGCCGGGCCTGTAGCGAGTCTGCTCATTGAAAAGTATCTTACGGACACGATTGCACCAAACAGAAAATACTTAGAGGACAAGCTATTGAAGGCAAACCTTGTGAACCCCTACATCTACGAGATGGATTCCGTTAGGAGATATAAGGATCAGCTCCGCTTCCTGAAGAAGAAAGAAGAGAAAAGGATCACCGACAGCCTTCAGCATGCAGCAGATTCCATCCTGACGAGGAGATGGTTTGAAAAGAATTATAAGGTGAAGCTCCCATTTTAAGCTGGAGTATATTTAGTTATTGAATGAGTACGATTAGGAAGTCTTTATTTAACCGGATCGACGGGATCACACTGATGCTTTACCTGGCATTAGTGTTTATTGGCTTGCTCACTGTGTTCTCGGTGGAGTATCGGAGTACGGATGCCAGCATCTTCCTGATGAGCAAAAGCCATATGAAGCAGGCAATCTGGCTGGGCATATCCTTATTCGTTGGGCTGATTATCATCCTCACGGAAAGCAAGGTGTTCTCTTCATTCGCTTTCCTATCCTACACGATTGGTATCGCCTTGCTGCTGATAACTATCGTTGCGGGGAAAGATGTGAAGGGTTCACATTCCTGGCTGGGCTTCGGGAGCTTTGCTTTTCAGCCGGGTGAGGTGTGCAAGATATTTACCGCGCTCGCATTGGGAAAGTTTCTCTCTTTACCTGAAACCAATTTCAGGACCATGAAGCACCGGCTTATCGGCGTCGCTATGGTCCTGGTGCCTGCGGCTATCATCATCATGCAGGACGAGACAGGACTTGCTCTTGTGTACTTTTCCTTTTTCTTAGTGATGTACCGGGAAGGACTCCCCAATGCAGTTCTTATTATCGGATTTTCGTTGGTAGCCCTTACGCTTGCTACCCTGCTGGTAGATCGAACGATCCTATTCTTTATCATCACTGCGGTGGCAGTACTGATCGGGGTGCTTATACGCAGGTTGCTGAAACGCGACTCGATCGCCAGACTGATATTGATAGGCGCCTGGGTGATCTGTGTCGCCTTCTCCCAGTTCATGGTCCCATTCGTATTCAGGCATGTGCTTAAGAGCTACCAGATCGACCGTATCTATTCCATGCTTGGAACTGAAGTCCCTGAAAGCTATTTAAAAGTAGGCACAGAAGATGGTCCTGTCAAGAAGGTGAATGCCTCAGATTATAATGTGACCCAGTCTAAAATAGCTATTGGGTCAGGCGGGCTTTTAGGCAAGGGCTTTTTGAATGGTACCTCTACCAAGAATGACTTTGTGCCCGAACAGAACACAGACTTCATTTTCTGTGCCATTGGAGAGCAGTTCGGTTTCGCAGGGAGTAGCGTGCTGATCCTTTTATACCTGGGATTGATGCTCCGTGTTCTTTTCCTGGCAGAAAGGCAGCGATCTGCTTTCAGCCGGATATACGGCTACTGTGTCGCCTCCATCCTCTTCTTTCACTTTGCCATTAATCTTTCCATGACTATTGGGCTTGCTCCTGTTATTGGCATCACGCTGCCCTTCCTCAGCTACGGCGGGTCCTCCCTTTTGTCGTTTAGCGTACTGATATTCATTCTGATCCGTTTGGATGCCGACAGACAGGTCCTGATACGTTAACTTTGCGCTCCTATGGCAAAGGTGTATCCGTTATCGGAAGGGGTGTTTACCATTGGGCATGACAAGTTGTTTGTGCCATTTAACCTGGAAGATGAGAATCTGAACGATCGTCCCAAAGGTTCATTGCTGGTAGAGGTGCAGCCTTTTCTGGTGGTTACCAACAAGGACGCTATTTTATTCGATACCGGTCTGGGCTTTTCAAACAAGGACGGCATCCCACAGATCCATGAGAACCTCCGTAAGTTCGGTTACGAACCTGGACAGATCACTAAAGTATTACTTTCGCACCTCCACAAAGACCATGCTGGTGGCGTGATCTACAAAACTTCAAACGGGCAGGTCAACCTGACATTCCCCCACGCCACCTACTATATATACCGCGCAGAGGCAGATTATGCCCTGAAGAATGGTTTTCCATCTTATATCACGGAAGAGATCGAGCCCCTACTGTCATCGCCACAGGTCCATTGGCTGGATGGCGAGGAGGGGATGATCGACGGCTATATCAAATTCATGCATTCCGGCGGCCATTGTCCGGAGCATGTCATATATCTGTTGGATGACGGAGAATCTAAGCTGTTCTTTGGTGGAGATGAGGCCCCCCAACTGAAACAGATGAAGATCAAGTATATCGCCAAGTATGACTACGATGGAAAAAAGGCAATGCTGCTTCGGGAGCAATACGGAGAGCAGGGCAGAAAACAAGGCTGGCAGTTTCTGTTCTATCATGATGTCGGCTCGCCGATCTCCGCTTTGTGACAGCCCGGTTCCAACTCTTACTCCGATTTTATACAAGGACGCAATAAGAGGCAAAAAATGACCACTATCGCTGTTAAAAAAGGCCGATTTTCACTAAAAAAGCAACTCATTGACTGTTAGCGGCTTATTTAAAACTACAGGAGACCTATAGGAGACTCATAGGGGACTTATAGGAGAACGATAGGAACCGGGGTGTTTGTCAGGTGGCTGATGGGTTGGTGACGCGTGGGGCTCGAGTTCCTCAGGAGTTGCTGTTGAGTCGGCAATCGGTTCTTTCGGGGTGGCTGATTAGTCGGTTCCGGGTGCTCTATAAGTCAGTACTGAAGTAGTATTCAGGTACCTGAACTTGGGATGTGGAATTTGTTATTTGCCTGCAAGCAGGCAGCAAATTGCCTTTGGGATTTGGGATTTTGTTCTTTGTAATTTAACTCTTCAGTCTTTGCAGCAGTATCTTCTTGAAATCCTTCTCTGCGTCGAGCATGGCGGCAAGCTGCCTGGCTGAAATTATCTTAAGCAGCTGATCATTATACTTCCGCCTGATTCTGATGATATCCTCCTGCATATCCAGGTTGGCCGTTATATATTTCCTTGCCTCTGCATCTGAATTAAAAACGCCTTTTCTATTATTTTCAGTAGTGAACCGGTGCCGTCTTGCCGCCATTTCCTTTTCATACTGATCGTACACCGGCCAGAACGCTTTATTCTGAACCGCCGTCAGGTGCAGCTTTTCCGAAAGGAATTTTCTTTTGATCTCATGAACCCGTTCCGTTTTATGATGCTGCTGCGCATAGGTCGCGGGCACGCCCATAAAAAGGAAAGTACAGATAAGCGCTGCTGCGCTAAGGTGAACTGCAAGTCTTTTCATAAATGGTTATTTTAGTCCCAGCCCGTTTCATCCAGGTATTGAATGATCTCCTCACTTCGCAGCTCCTTAAGCATCGGGTTGGGGATCTCACCGGGGTCGGAAAGCTCTGACGCATCCATATGCTGCTGTACATATGCAGAAATAGCGCCTTCTGGTACGCGTGATAGCTCCCTTTCATATCCCGACTGAATAGTCGCCCTGTAAACGCCTACTCCCACACAGGCCACCAGCACCGCCGCCGCCGCCCATTTCAATCCGGAGCTAAGCATAGCAGGTAAAGCAATAAGTCTTTTCACAGCGTCTCGTTTTTTCGCCGCTTTCAGCAACTGCACCGGCAATTGCTCGAAATATCCTTCCGGAACGGCAAACGCTTTCGATTCGATGAATGGCACAGCCGCTCCCTCTTGCTTACATACTGCAATTGATTGCTCTGGCAGGGCCTCGAAATATCCTTCTGGTAAATGAAAGGGCATACCTCTCGGCATCCCCGCCAGCATGCTGTTCATAGCTTCCAGCTCCTTCAATATGTCATTCCGTTCATTCACTCAATTTTGACTTATATAGCAATATAAAGTTTAATCGTTGCATAGAAAGGCTTCCACCTTTTTAACTGCATGATGGTAGGAGGCTTTTAGCGCCCCCACACTTGTTTCCAGTACTTTCGACATGTCCTCGTAAGGCATCTCATCATAATACCTCAGGGTAAATACCAGCCTCTGTTTTTCGGGCAGCGCCTGGATGGCCTGCTGGAGCCTCCACTCCAGCTTGTCTGGATCGAAGTCTTTCTCCGCTAATAGCTTCTCCTCCAGCACGCAGCTTACATCGTCAAACGAAACTGATGATCTCCGTTTCTGCTGCTCCAGCCAGGTGAGGGTCTCATTGGTGGCGATCCGGTAAAGCCAGGTAAAAAGCTGGGAGGCTTCCCTGAACTCGGCCAGGCTTCTCCATACTTTAATGAACACGTTCTGAAGCACGTCGTTGGCGTCCTCATGGGAGACTACCATACGGCGAATATGCCAGTAAAGCCGCTCCTGGTATTTTTTTACGATTTGGGTAAAAGCATCCTCCTTTGTTTCAGCGATCCTGAAACAGGCAAGCAAATATTGATCATCGGTGGCAGTATCCGGCGGGAACATCAAGATAGTCTTTACCTCAGACGAGCAAAGTTCCATAAAGTTTAATCATGGCCATAAAAACCTACTCTGTTAGCTTTGCACTGGATTATTGAAATAGCAGCAAATGGGATCTTTTAAGGATATCAGGATCGTTTTTATGGGTACGCCTGAGTTTGCAGTGGCTTCTTTAGCAGCCCTGGTGGATGCAGGCGCCAATGTGGTGGCCGTTGTTACAGCGCCCGACAAGCCCGCCGGCAGAGGCATGCAGCTTCAGTCATCGGCAGTAAAGAAGTATGCGATGGAACAGGGTATCCCGGTGCTGCAGCCGGAAAAGCTCAAGGCGCCCACTTTCCTGGAAGAGCTTGCAGGGTATAAGCCCGACCTCCAGGTGGTAGTCGCCTTCCGTATGCTGCCCGAGGTGGTATGGAATGCTCCGCCCATGGGCACGCTGAATGTACATGGCTCCCTCTTGCCGCAATACCGCGGCGCCGCGCCCATCAACTGGGCCATAATCAATGGCGAACGGGAAACAGGGGTCACCACCTTTAAGCTGAAGCATGAGATAGACACCGGGGATATCCTGCTGCAGGCTAAGGTCCCGATCGGGGAGGAGGATAACGCGGGCACTATACATGACAGGCTGATGGACGAGGGTGCTCGGCTGCTTGTGAGAACTGTTAAAGGTTTAGCGGAGGGCTCAATCACCGAGGTGTCGCAGCAGAGCATAGTCTCAGGAGCGCTAAAGCACGCCCCCAAGATATTCAAGGAGGATATGCGTATCGACTGGTCGAAGGGAGTCGAAGAGATCAGGAACCTCGTGAGGGGTCTCTCTCCTTATCCCGCTGCTTTTACTAGCCTGAACGACAAGCAGGTCAAGGCTTATAAAGTGCATACTGAAAAAGCCACGCATACTGTTAATCCCGGGGAATTTGAAACGGATCATAAGCACTGGCTGCGCTTTGCCGCTGCCGATGGCTGGGTATACCTGGAGGAGCTTCAGCAGGAAGGAAAGAAGAAAATGGATATTGAGGCGTTCTTAAGGGGATTTAGGTTGTAATCTTTAGATCATCGGTAATCATAACGATCATAATGATGAGCGTTCTATTCCTTTTGTGATCTTTTAAAATACTCAACCGCCAGAGAATATCCTTTCGTACCGAGACCACTTATGGAGCCGATACACTTTGCGGCGATGAAAGAGGTCTTTCTGAAATCCTCTCTGGCAAGTACGTTGGAAATATGCACCTCAATGGTTGGAATTGCAATTCCCGCTATAGCATCGGCCAGCCCAATGCTGGTATGAGAATAGGAGCCCGCATTTAAAATGATGCCTTGCACGTTATCCCGGCAGTCGTGAAGGAAATTGATCAGCTCGCCTTCTACATTGCTTTGAAAGAACCGGAACTGCACCTCTGGATATTCCTCCTGCATCTTTTTAAAGTAGTCCTCCAGTCGCTCACGGCCGTAGATTTCCGGCTCCCTGCTGCCTATCAGGTTCAGGTTCGGTCCGTTTACAATGGCGATGGAAATCATGCAATCAATATTTGAGGCAAGATAAGGAACAGTATGCTATATTTTTGTGACCATAAAGAAGAGCTGATATTTTGTGGGATGCATATATAAAGGGTTTTAAGGCCTACCTCCAGCTGGAGCGGTCGATGTCTGACAACACCGTGGATGCTTATACCCATGACGTTGTTCTCTTAGCGGATCATTTCCATGCCTCCCATCGCGGACTTGCTATCCATGATATCGAGCTCCCTCATCTTCAGACCTTCCTGGAATATATTAATGAGCTGGAGCTTTCCGCGGGCACGCAGGCCAGGGTGCTGAGCGGTATACGTTCCTTTTTCAGGTACCTGCTTCTGGAAGATATCATTAAAAACGACCCCACGGAGCTCCTTGACGCCCCGAAGCTGCGCAGGACCTTACCTGATTTCCTGAGCATCGCAGAGATCGACAAACTGTTCCTGGCCATAGACCACAGCACCCCGGAGGGCCAGCGCAACAGGGCCATGCTGGAAACGCTTTATAGCTGTGGGCTGCGCGTAAGTGAGCTGATCAGCATGACTATTTCAAATCTTTACCTGGACATCGGCTTCGTCAAGATCACCGGAAAGGGGAATAAGGAGCGGCTGGTGCCCATCGGCGGGGCAGCCGTGAACCAGATCAAGCTTTACAAGGATCATGTGAGGACGGGCCTTAAAACCATCAAGCCGGGCCATGAGGATGTGCTATTCCTTAATCGAAGAGGTACGGGGCTGTCACGGGTGATGGTATTTCTGATACTGAAAGACGTCACCGCCAAAGCGGGTATCAAAAAGAATATCCACCCGCATGTCCTCCGCCATTCGTTTGCCACCCACCTGGTGGAGGCCGGAGCAGACCTTAGGGCCGTACAGGAAATGCTGGGGCATAAAAACATCACAACCACGGAGATATATACACATCTGGACAGGGGCTATCTAAGGACAACCCTGGAGAAGTATCATCCGCGATTCGGCAAGTAATAGTAGTCTCAGCTACCTGGCAGTCCTGGCAAAAGAAAGCTCATAGGAATGCCCAAGCCCATCGATCACCGCGTAGTACTTAATGTCGAACTCATCTTCCGTCATATAAGTGATCTCCCAGTCCATCCATTTCGTATCAAGCTGCACCCCATAGTCGGTACCGGTATACTCATAGATCTCCAGGATGCGCTGGTCGCCAGAGATGAACCATTTGAAAGTGGACGTTTGCTCGTCTATATTACAGCGGTCGGCATTGTCGTCTTTCATTCCCGTCCCGCCATCGTTGAAGGTCCAGATATCGTCCATCTTGCAGCCGGAGCTCCTGTTTGCGCCGTTATCCTTCACGTCTACAAGTCTCCAGGAGGCCCCGCCCAGCATGTCCGGACGGACGCCGATCGGCTGGTTATGCTTTTCTTTTTTGTTGCAGCCCGTGCCTGCCAGCAGGGCGGCAGCCATTAAAACGGTAGTAATTCTTTTCATAGCCCATTTTATTAATTCAATATAAAAATAGAGCCATATCACATTCTCCGTTAGAATGAAATATGGCTCCTTATATATTGACAGGATCAAAAAAATCCTGCCTTATCCTTTCTCTGGGGCAAATATATGGTTTTATTTGAAATAAGGTATAAGGTTAGGGTGTAAGGTGGGGGCAATAAAAAAACCACGTTCCATAGCTATGAAACGTGGTTCCTGATGGTGTGTAGCGAGGAGTACTAAAATATCTAACTTCCTCAGGGATTACTACAGCCTTATAGAGCTAGGAAATTTCATGGGTTGGTAAAATTTAAATTGGCCGTCATGAGTTGCATAAATAAGTCTCATGTTAACAAAAAACATATAACTTTACAGCCCTAAATTTATTTGGTGAAACTACGAAAGGAAATTAGTGGACTGCATTTTTTTGACCGTACATCTGGTTTGCATATTCTCATGGATGAAGTTCGCCTTCCTGACGATCAAATAACCCGATCTCCTCGAACTGTAAGCATAGCATTAACTAATATATGTGACCTAAAATGCCATTTTTGTTATGCTCCAAAAAATAAACAAACCCTTTCGTATGACCATGTCACCAACTTATGCAAACAACTTGACGACATTGGCGTTTTAGAAGTCACGTTTGGTGGAGGTGAGCCAACCTTGTTTCCTAGATTTGATGACCTTCTTAAGTGGGTTTGGGATAATACTAGCCTCGGTACAAGTTTCACAACACACGGACACCATATAACAGAAGAGTTTGTGAAAAATATACAAGGGAAAATTTCATCTGTTCGATTTTCTATCGATGGGATTGAACCCAAATATTCGATGGTGCGGGGCAGGAAACTTGATAACCTTATAGACAAAATAAAGTTGCTCGAAGGGCAAATTCCCTTTGGCATTAACTCTGTAGTCAGCAATGGTGAGACTGACGAACTGAAAAAAGTAATTGAATTGTCAATAGCTCTTAAGGCGTCTAACATCTTAATTATTCCTGAGCATTCTAAAGGTCACTTTCAGCTTTCAAAAAGTGATTGGAGCGAAATAGATGCGATAATCGATTATTATAAAAAGGATATTGAAGTGCTTGTCACTTATGCCGCAAGCAGGTTTTTAAGTTCCCAAACACTGACTGTATCTTCTGAGCAGGAAATTTTATTTGCGCACATTTCCGCAGATAATAAAGTAAAGCAAAATTCATTTGATACTGCGGGAATATTGATTGATGATATTAATTGTTTGAAAAACTATTTTTTGCTAATTAACCCCAATTAAAACCATGAAGATTTGGAAATCTTTTTCAGGAGAACATTCAGCCAACCTTCGGATTGTAGGAACTTTTAAGACTTCCGAGGATGCTAAGAATTCAGCGGCGCTATTCAACCGCTTGCTAGCAGTTGAAAATAAATACCCCGAAGGGGAGGAGAAAGCTAAAGGGATGTCGTATTCACGAGATATGATGAAATTTTTGGAGGAAAACAATTTTATAATAAATCCGCAGGATATTGAATATTTAGAATATTATGGCTCGGTTACCGCTCAAGGCAACACTGTTGAATACACAATGGACGATTTCGCTATTCAACCGCTAATTCAGGCTATGATTTATTACGGTGCACGAGTTGAGGTTTTTAGTAGACATGATTACAATAGCTAATCGTATCACCCATATCAAAATGAAAATTTGGAAATCATTCGCTGGAGAGCACTCAGCCAACTTGAAGATTGTCGGCACATTCAAAACCGAACAGGATGCACAAAAGGCAATAAACTGTTTCAATGATCTTGTTGCTGTTAAAGATAAGTCGAATGGGGGCAACCTATATTTCTCAGATGAACTGGTAGCGGTAATGACCACACATAATTTCCATCTCTTTGGTGAAAATGACGCTGAGCAGCTTGATTATTTTTCTGAACTATCAGCTCAAGGTAACAGAATTATAGTCGAAACCGATGAGGTAGAAATACAGGCTCTGATAAAAGTGTTAGTTAACTACCATGCTCAAATTGAAATTTATAGCAAACACGATTACCCAAACAAAAATTAACGGGAATGGATACAGTTTACAAAACGTTTACTGATAGGCAAGGTAGAAGGATAAAAGTTGGGATGGATGTTAGTGACATTGTCGCAGAACACAATGGCAACCGTATTGCAACTTGGACTTTTGACCAAAGAGAAGAGAATGGGCTTGACTTTTTAGGTGTTGCTGAGATGGATGAAGATTACCAGCGCTCTGGTATTGGAAAAGAAATGTTAGAAGCAGCGGAAAATTATTATGACGATTTTTTAATTGTTGATCATTTTTCATTGGAGGGGGCTGCGTTTTTTAATGCCTGTAAAGAAAAAGGAATATCTCAAAAGCATCATGGAACGTTTATAAACAACAATTACTAGCAAGTGACGCAGTAGTCCACTTTCCGAATGTGGTACTATTTATAACAAATACGAGCTAATTATCTGGTCAGCTTTGACTGTATTCGTGAATGCTCAAATTTCATGTCCACATACCTAGACATTTTTCCACACTTGACCAGTAAGGTTTTTTTGATTATTATTAGATAAATCAAGCATCTCAGGGCTTTTTTACTTTTCAAAAGGCGTAGCAGTCTTTGCATGGCGAAGCCATGTTCGATATAGTATCGCCCTGCGAGGATTGAACGAAGAGATCAAATTTACAAAAATGAAAAGTACAAAAATACCAATTGGGACAAGTGTAATGATCCCAACAAAGGAATTAACGGAAAATGATGGAGAAGTAAGGCCAGTTACTGGATGTACTACTGAGATAGGTATTCAATTCTATGATAAAAAAACCTTCTCGAAGAAATTTGGGATTAGTACCAAAACAATAGAGAGAAGAATCCAGTATTTCAAAAACCAAAGAGGTTCTTGGCGCTATGTGCAAGGATTAGATAAGCATTACGTAAGCTGCGGTATAATTGGCTTTAAAAGAAAGGAACTGAGATATTTTAAAAATGAAGACTATAGCCAGTTTTTAAGGGTTTACGATTGGCACTTAGCTGGCACAGTGAGGTCAACGATATGTTCCACAGCCATGCTGGCAAGAAAACGCATGGAAGGGCTATTTAAAGCGCTGACACAGCGTTATCCAAACAGACAAATACTATTCTTCTATGTAACGGAGGAAAACCCAGGGAAGGACGGTTTCCACAATCATTTTGTTCTAAGTGTGAATGACGGTGACATAAAGACAATAGTGGCATGGATGAAAGGATACATTAACAATATTAGCAGAGGCCAAACCAAGTTTGAAAAAACAACAGACACTCTTTTAGAGGAGTATCGGATCAAAGAAAACTGGATTGAATACATGGTGAAGCAAATGCACAAGTTGCCAGAAGCGTATAATTGGAAAGATCATGGATTGCCTATCTGAGATATGCATGTTCGTATATTAGCGTCTACCCTCAATCGTGAATGCGGTTCGATGGTGTATTATTGAGGTGTGCGAAGCCAATCCCCAGCATTCATACACGAAAATTTTTAAGAATTTGCTTGATGACTTACGAGAAATTGATATACCCTAGAATCCAAAGTAAATGGCGTTTGTCCGCCCCATTGTTGGCTTACATTGCTTTCGGGGTAAGAAATAGATTGAGTATTTCGCCAATTAACACGCCAAATTTTTCAGTTTTTTTTCCGCGTGTTTAAGGCGCATTAAAAGAAACATCTTGTAATTAACTAGCATAACGAATTGGGCTGCTGTTAGTTTATATTGTTTTGTCCGCATTTCCCTTTCTTTTAAATATCCGATATAAGAATAAAGTTCTTGCGACAGCGTATCCGTATCATTAAAGAGCTATAAATCCTCCGAATAGGGGGACTTAGATTTCCTTTTAAAAGCATTTTCTCAAAAAAATGCGCGATAAAATTTCAACTTGATTTTTCTGCCTTAATCCCCTTGATAATTTCTGAGAAGTCAACTTCAAGTGCATTACACACCTCAGTTAAATATAAAAAGGTTGGATTGGTTTCTCCCTTTTCTAAGCGATGTATTGACTGTCTATCTTTTTGTATTGCTTTTGCAACGTCTTCCAGCGACATATTCTTCTTTTCACGAATAGTCTTGAATTTGTTACCCAGTTGTTTCAACAGGATTTTTTGATTTCGCGTCCGTTCTGGGTGTGGCATTCACGCCAATACTATAGTTCAGCGCAATAAAAGATGTCACCATACTTGTTGACATTTAAAAGAACTTTAAATATTTTGTGCCAGACAGCCTTTTTATATCGGAGTCTTCTTAAAAACATAATAGATACTATATATGAAACTCTTTCTCGTACCCGCACTTTTGATGCTGTTTAGCTGCGGCAACCCCATCAAAGCCAATAAGGATGATCTACCAGTAAATACCACTGCAAACCGAAAAACAGAATTAAATAGAATACGCTATAGTGATTTGGCTGAGAAATTGAATAGGTTCTATTTCAATGGTCGACCTTTTACTGGTAGTCTTGTAGACACATTCGTTAATGACAATATATTAATAGCATCGTTCATTAATGGTGAAAAAGATGGAATTTGGGAAGGTAAAAACTTGGATGGTACCACGAATTTTAAAAGGAGTTATAGGAACGGTGTGCAACATGGGATGTATGAGCTGTTTTCTAACGGAAGGATGCAAGAACGGGGTAATTATCGGGAGGGTGTGTTGGATGGAAAGTTTGAGACCTTTTTGGACAACGGAGCAGTGGCCCAAAGCGGAAATTACACTGGAGGTAAAAAGACCGATGAATGGTATGAATACTATTCTAATAATAGTATAAAGCAACGTTCAACTTATATCGGGGGCGAATTGGACTCATGGGAGGCGTATAACGAGGAGGGAAAAATGTGGAAGAGAATGTACCCAAAACAGAATGGATTGAACAAAATAGAAGAGTATTACCCGCCTATTGATGGGCCCCTTACGAGCCGCCCTACTATGGGTCAAGTAAAAGAAGCACTAACCTCGACTGGAAGTGCAGACCTAGTTAATTATATAGTGCAACAGGAAGCGATTCATCAATATATCCAAAAGGGTTACTCCAAAGCATATGGGGACTACCTAAATACTGGTGCAGAGTATAATTTCAGAAGGTTGAGAAAAGCTATCGAAGAAGATTATCCAGATAAAATCAAAGCATTACAAGCGTATATCGCTGAGAATAGAGCGCAAATTGGTCAGACACCTGGATTAGAAGAGCGTTATCAAAAACTACTCAGAGATTATCAAGATTTATTTAAGGCTGCTTTTGAAAATTAGGCATGCCCGTCATTATAGGACTGCAAGTTGCAACGTAGTTCATTGTACTGTATCAGACATAAAATGTATCAAAATAATCAAAAAACTATAGGGAAAATGATACAGCTATCGTATCTTTATAACCTAAAATATTAAGCTGATACTATGGATGTTGTTATTTATTCTCGAGTCTCTACCGTCACTCAGGATTATAAAAGACAGACAGACGAATTGCAAGAATATGCTCAGAAGATGGGTTATAATGTTGCAGGTGTGTTCGAGGAAAAAATAAGTGGAGCTAAAAAGAATGATGAAAGACCTAGGCTTAGTGCCATGGTTTCTTTCGTGAAGAAAAACCAAATCGGTAAAGTGCTGTGTTGGGAACTGTCAAGAATAGGCCGAAACACCATAGAAGTCTTAAAGACTATAGAGTTGCTTAATGATAATTGCATATCATTATTCATCAAGAACTACAATATAGAGACCCTAAATGATAAGTGTGAGGTTAACCCTTTATCTCAGTTCATGATCCAGATAATGACCTCGGTTAGCGAAATGGAACGTACCACCATTCGTCAGCGGGTGAAAAGCGGATATGAACAATTCAGGAAACATGGTGGCAAGGTGGGGCGTAAAGAAGGATACAGGAAGGATCAGGATATTTTGTTGGTAGAGCATAAAGACATTGTAAAGGAATTGAAGAAAGGAACTTCAGTACGCCGTACAATGAAATTTTGCAAAAAAAGTAGTGGTACAGTTCAAAAAGTAAAGAAGATATTGAATGAACGAAACCTTATTTAACTAACGATGCGTTTGTTATTATTCTTCCTTTTGATTATTATTATAACAGTTGGGTTATTCAACTCTCCAGCGAAAGAAAGTGTTGCGGGATGTAAAATAAATCCAGAGCCAATAGAAGATAGGATTAGGCTCTCGATTAAATGTCAACAATTGCTACTGAGGAGCGAACGTTACCAGAATGGGCGCTTACTACCGAAGAATTTAGGCTACACGCTGGCTTCGAGGACTACAGTGATGACCAAGCTGCCTACGTTATTGACACACTTGTACGGTTGGCAATTATTGCACACCACGTTGAGAATTAACCAAGGGGGGAGCATATCCCCCCTTTTCTATTAAAAAAACTCATTTATGATACATCAGGGATTCCAGTCATTTATTAAACCAAAGGAAGTCAAGTTACCTACAACCCAAAAGCTGATCGGGTATACCCGTGTTAGTTCAAAGCAACAATCAGAAAACTATAGTATAGCGGAACAGGAAGATGCTATAAAAAGATATGCTAAGGAAAATAACTATGAGTTGATAGAGATAATCGGAGGTACCTACGAAAGTGCATCTGGTGACTTTTCTAGGAAAGAGTTTAAGAAGTTATTGGAAACGGTTAAGAAAAGTTCTCCGAGGCCGTTTGCTATTGCTATTAGGTTTATAAATAGGTTTTCCCGAACTGGTGCAAATGCCATTTCTATAGTGCAGGAACTAGTGGAAAACATGGGGGTTCATTTGATTGAAGCCTCTTCAGGTCTTTGCACCGAAAAAATTATCGACAGGTCGTTGATTTACCAAAAGCTATTAGAAGCAGAAAAGGAAAATTATGAGCGCCTTGAGAGAACAATTCCAGGACTGGTAAAGTTTCTTAAAGACGGTAATAGGTTGGGCAATGTTCCATTTGGATATACATTGTATGGCACTAAGGTGAGAGATTTTAATAGAATGAGGGAGTGTCAGATAATAAAAATCAACAGCCAAGGAGAAATATTAAAGAAAGCATGGCAATGGAAACTGGCAGGTGAAAAGGATTATATTATACTGCGCAAACTTGCTGAACTGGGCGTCCGCATAACCACACAGAAAATTAGTAATATTTGGAGAAACCCACATTATTGTGGAATACTAATAAATAAGTTGCTTGATCACCCAGTTGAAGGTAAGTGGGAGCCAATGGTAACACAGAAGCAGTTTCTCAAGGTTCAGGAAATGCTTGCCCCATCGAAAGCCATTAAATACGAAGTAACCTCAATATGCGAGTTAAGACCACTTGCAAGATTTCTTAGATGCTTAAACTGCAATGCACCGTTAACGGGCTACGAGGTAAAAAGGAAAGGTGCCCACTATTATAAGTGCAATTACTGTAAGGGCGTAAGCCTGAACGCCAACACAACCAAAAAGGCTAAGGTGGAAGGTGTTAACGATAGTTTTAAGCGCTTGTTGGATACTATATCTCTCAAGGAAGAGTATATACCTGTGTTTACATCCCAATTAAAGAAGATGTTTAAGGAACTTCATAATGATTGTGAAATGGAGCACTCTGTACAACAAAAATCAGTTGCTGAATTAAATGCTAAGTTAAAAAGTGTCAAGGAGAAGTTTCTATTTGGTACCGTTGTGACAGAAGATGAATATCTGTCATACAAGAAAGAAATAGAGGCACAAATCAACGAGAAACAAAAAGCTATTTCTACTCTAAGCCTAAAATTATCTAACCACGAAAACTTTATACCCACAGCCATAGATATTTGTCAAAACATCAGTAAACACTGGGTTTCTGGGAACTTTGAGAACAAGCAACGGATTCAAAAGGTATTGTTTTCTGATGGTTTAAGAATTGATCCCAAAAATCGCACTTATCTAACCAGTAACTTAAATCAGGTTTTTGCCGCAATCGCTTACCAGACAACATCTTCAGAGAATCATAAAAAGGAGAAAGTCGGCATTTTTGCCGACTCTCCCTGTTCAGTAGCGAGGCTAGGGATCGAACCTAGGACCTTCGGGTTATGAGCCCGACGAGCTACCGCTGCTCTACCTCGCGATGAGGGTGCAAAGATAGTGTGATGATGCTTACCAAACAAACCTTTCTGTTTTTATTTTAGTTAAACTCCTCTTAATTGGAACGTGCATCCTAATTTTACGCACGCTATGTCCGACTCGTTCCAATCAGGTTTTGTCAATATATTCGGCGCTCCCAACGCAGGCAAGTCGACCCTGCTCAATGCCTTGCTAGGTGAGCATTTGGTCATCACCTCAGCCAAGGTGCAGACCACCCGTCACCGCATCCTTGGCATCCTGACCGAGAAGGATTACCAGATCGTTTTTTCCGATACACCCGGTATTATCGAGCCCAAGTATAAGCTGCATCAGAAGATGATGGGGCATGTGAAAAGCGCGCTGGAGGATGCCGATGTTGGTGTGCTGGTGCATGATATCACCCAGCCGATCGAAGAGATCGAAGCCATCTCCAAAATGCTTCGCCTGAAGGTGCCGGTGATATTGCTGCTCAATAAGATCGACCTTTTTAAGGAAAAGGATCAGACAGAGGCGGAGATACAGAAATATAAAGACCTGTTCCCGGGCTGGGAGGTAATGGCTGTCTCTGCAGCTAAGAAGATTGGCACAGACAAGATCATCCCGCAGATTTTAAAGACGCTTCCCTGGGGCCCTCCTTATTATCCCGAGGATAGCATTTCCGATCGTACGCAAAGGTTCTTCGTCAGCGAGCTGATCCGGGAGCAGATATTCAACCTCTACCATGAGGAGATACCTTATCATACGGCCGTCATTATCCAGGCCTTCGAAGAGAAAGCCACGCTGGATGTTATCAAAGCAGAGATCGTGGTGAGTAGGGAGACCCAGAAAGGCATCCTGCTGGGCAAGGGCGGCAGCATGATCAAGCAGCTGGGCATCAATGCCCGGAAGAATATCGAGGAATTCCTGCAGCGTAAAGTCCACCTGGAGCTGTTTATCAAGGTCCGGCCCAAATGGCGGGATAATGATAACTACCTTCGGGAATATGGATATAATTAATGAGGCTGCAGCTGCAATACAGCCTTTAAGCCCGGATTGGTACAAAGGCAAAGTAAGGCAGGTGGATATGCTCAGGCTGGATCTGCTCCATCCTCAGATATCCGGCAATAAATGGTTCAAGCTTAAATACAACCTCCTCGCCGCAAAAGCAGAGAAAGCCAAAAGCATACTGACCTTTGGCGGTCCTTTTTCCAATCATCTGCTGGCTGCAGCAGCGGCAGCAAAAGAATTCAATATATCTGCAGTCGGTATAGTGCGGGGCCACCATCGCGGCGGAGCGCTTACCGAGACACTCGCCTCCTGCCAGGACATGGGCATGGAGCTGTGCTTTGTGGGCAGGGAGAACTACGCGCGTAAGGAGGATCCTGAATACCTTGCCTATCTTATGAAGAAGTACGACCGGCCTTTCATCATACCCGAAGGAGGTGCCAATAAAGAGGGCAGGGCAGGGGCGGAAGGGATCGGCAAGCTCATTTCTGCACACTATACACATATCGCGGTTTCGGTAGGCACGGGTACCACTTTAGCCGGCCTTCGTACGCAGCTGCCTAATGAGCAGCAGATACTCGGTTTCGCTCCTTTAAAGAAAGGCATGTACCTAAGGGACAAGATCGGCGAACTGCTGTCAGAGAAGAACAATAAGAACTGGGAGCTGTTTGATAAATGGCATTTTGGTGGCTTTGGGAAAAATACTCCTGAGCTGATCAGGTTTATGAATGAATTTTATGAAATAAATTATATCCCGCTGGACATTGTTTATACCGGCAAGATGATGGCAGGGGTGCAACAACTGATAGAGGAAAGGTATTTCCCGGCGGCTGCCAGAATACTCTGTGTTCATACAGGAGGCCTGCAGGGAAATGCGACCATAAAAGACCAGCTTGTTTATAGAGTGGACGGAAATTGCAAAGCGGCGAAGTTGTAAAGGTGTAAAGGTGAGACTGGGTGAAGGTGTGAAGTTGCTGTTTGGTTGTGAATGTTGCTTTGCGGAGCGGGTTTACGCGGAGGTCTCAATTAAAAGGGTTGCTGGGGATTGTGCAACCCCCTGCAACCCCCGCATCCAGCAAGGGTTTCAGCCTTTCAAATCGGCTGAAACCCGCATTCGTTCGTTTCGCCCGGATGGGGAATTTATTCAATATGATGCCCAAAAGTTAACCAATAAGTGAACGGAACGCATTCAGATAACTATTACAACGACTTTATAAGGCAATCATACCGACTTCAAAACGACTTTAAAGGCTTGAAATAAATCTCCTTCAATGTCTCCATTTACCCCTGTGCGTTAAAATAGCCGTACACAAGAGCAGCAGCCGAGATGGAAGTGATCCTTGGGGCACATTATGCCGCTATAAATTCTCAGATATTGCATGGCCCTATTCATTATATCCCGCTATTTCTATATTGGGTGCCAGGGTGGTGGGGGTGGTACCACCCATTACCAACCCTTGCCGGTAAAAGTTTTCAGCGCCCGCAATGGTCTCAAACCCGCATAAGACCGTAAAAACAAAATAAGTATTTATTACCATATGAAGGCCGAAAATGAGCTGAAAACCCATTTATACGGCTATCATAGCACTTCATACCGACTTTATAAGGACTTCATAAGGACTTCATCACTACTTGATGACCCTCATTGAGGCATGTGCCTGACACAGCTTTGCCAATAATGCTGAAGTTGTCCGTTATTGGGTTGATGGTTTTAAGCTCCCGCAGTGTCAGCTCCCGCCAAAAGCTAATAGGGCCTATATTTATTGTATGGCGTTATTCCTTTTCCTTATTATTGTTGCCCTCGGCCTTTATCTGTGCGTGCATTTCGCTGTTGCGCTCTCCTGGATGCTGACGATGGTCGTCCTGGCATTAATCATCAATTTTAAATGGACCTTGTCATCCTCAATAGTTATCTGGGTATTAACCCCCTGGCCCATCTCCGGGCTGCTTCAATTCAGCTTAATCATCATTGCCTACCTGGTGCAAAAAAGCAGGGTGAAGCCAGACCCGGCGGAATTGGGCTGACGGTTTTATTGTATTATTTTTCTGGTCTATTCACGCCCCCATGCCCAGGAACAAAGGTTTTTCACAAAGGATTGAGCTGCTCGACGAATGTCTCCGTAGAAAGCAAAAGAAATGGTTTATCGAAGACTTGCTGGAAGTGATCAATGAAAAGCTCCAGGACCGGTATGGGCAAGCTGTCAGCAAAAGGACAATCCAGTATGATCTTGATTACCTGCTTAATGAGAAGCAGGCGCCTGTGGAGAAAGCGAAGGATGGGGCAAGGGTCTATTATTTTTACTCCGATCCCAATTATTCCATACTCAACCTGCCTGTGAGTGAGGAGGAGCTGTCTTACCTCAGGGATGCGATCAGGATGCTGAGGCAGGTGAACGATTTCAAAATACTGGACGATGTGGACCAGATCGTAGATAAGCTGGAGCAAACCGTAACGACCAATGTGGGCGACAGCCGCTCGATGATCCAGTTTGAAAAGCATACCCATGCAGACGGCTCGGAGTACCTCGACGATCTGTTTACAGCCATCAGGGAGCGCTCTGTTCTAAAGATCAGCTATGAGCCTTTTGGACAGCCTGTACAGGAATGGGTGATGCATCCCTACCTGCTCAAAGAGTACAGGAACCGCTGGTTCCTTATCGGCCGCAAGGACGATAATACGGTCATCACCAACCTGGCGCTGGACCGGATCCGGAGGCTCAAAAACTCCAGCCTGTCTTATAGCGACAATGATCGGTTTGACCCTGAGACTTATTTCGATCATATCATCGGTGTGAGCTTCCCGGAGGGTGAGCAGGTGCAGGATGTTGTGATCAAAGTGCATGGCAGGCAGGCATTTTATGTGCGCACCAAGCCGGTCCATCATTCCCAGCAAATCGAAAGCACCTCGGCTGATCAGATGCTGATAAAGCTCCGGCTGATCAACAATTACGAGCTGCGCTCTGTGCTGCTTAGCTACGGACCGGATATAGAGGTCGTAGCACCGGAAAGCCTGAAAGACCAGATGAAGGCGCTCTATACCACAGCAGCAAAGCTGTATTGACATGCTTCTGCGGAACTCTGCTACTTACCGCTGCCGCCGGGTCACTTTGGTGCAGGGGTATGTATAATAATACAGATTTGACACCTGATTTTTGGATATAGAGATCACCGCTCCTACTTTTCCAAGGATTAATTTCCACACTGTGCTAGAGAGCTCTGATGCTTTTCGTGAGTGCCTATCGCGATTTCCACCTTTGCTTCTCCAAAGGTGGAGCCAAAAGAGACCGAAACCCATAACGGCATGGGTTTCGGGGGTGCTACTATTGGGCGGCATTACTATATTACGGCACCAAGAACAGTTACAAACACCCATCACCAGAGGTTATCGCGGATCTAATCGTTACCAATCAGGGGCATCGAATAGTGGGAGTCAATGAATTTGCAGGCTTATCACTTAATCTAAGATTGAAGCGCCGCTAGCTTTTAATACCATGCGCTGAATACAGGATCTTAAAACGGTTTACCAGGGGCGGAATCGAAGGCGAGTGATCGAGGCGAAATCCAGTAATGATTCCAGGAATGCCCGATCAGTGATTGTCCCCTATTGGCCAATTCGCTGGCAGCATATTAACATACGCGACGAGATACAGAGCTTATTTTTTGAACGGCTGGGCAGAAGGCAGTTGTATCGGTTCATCGTTGTCGATGTGCCTTTCACGTGGATTTCTGTGGTGGGGCTTTTTCCCAGGCAGCCTGGTAGAAACGGGGGGCACGGAAGGAGGCACTACAGCTGGCTGAGGTGTAGCGGGCGGTGCAGGGCCAGCCGAAAGGACATTTATGGATTTATTTTCGTTTGTAACATAGCCAAAACTACCATATACCGTTAGCCTGACCGGGTAGGTACCCGGATCCAGATAAATATGGGTAGGGTTTTTTTCCAGGCTGTATTCGCCATCTCCGAAGTCCCATTTCCAGCCGGTAGCTTCTTCCGTATTGTCTTTAAATAAAATACTCTCGCCGGTATGGGCCGTGTTATTCTCGATGCTGACGATGTACTGTGGAGATGGCAGCTTACCTGCGCTATACACTTTCTTATAGCAGAAGACAGCTATCGATATTGACCAAAAACAAGCGATCAGGATTAAGATTCTTTTATCCATACCGGGGGATGATCTTTAAAGTTAATACTTGAATTGCGGATCCGCATCTAAAAAAAAGGAAGCTGCCCTCTCCGGACAGCTTCCTTTAATGAGCTAAACTATTTTTTGCCCGTAATCGGTAAGAGGAGCTTCATTTCCGTACGGCGGTTAAGCGCCCTGTTCTCCGCTTTGTCGTTAGTGGTGAGCGGGTTTTCCCTGCCGTAGCCGCTGATAATGATCCTGTCCTTACTGATCCCCTTGTTCTGCAGATATTGACTTACTGCATTCGCTCTTGCAAAAGAAAGCTTCATGTTTTTCTCGTAAGTTCCCACAGAGTCGGTATGGCCGCTGATGAAAATGATGATCTTACCATTCTTAGCCAGCAGATTAGCGGCATCATCCAATGCAACATAGTTGGATTCAAGTACCACCGCCTTTCCAAAGTCGAAATGAATAACATCGGTTTGGAGCACATCGAAGTATGTTTCAAGGGTTTCTGTTTCTACAGGCTTATCGGGAATTTCAACATTATTTTTCCTTGCCAATTCTCTAAACAGTTTACTTTCAGGACATCCATTCAGGGTAGGGTCAGCGGGATATCTGACACCTGCCTCGTCCGGGCAGCCGTCCTTGTCATCCGCTATACCGTCGTGGTCCCGGTCGGGGCAGCCGTTAGCAGACTCGTCGCCCGCTACAAAGGCACATTCATCAATATCGTCCTTAATACCATCCCCATCATAATCCGGGCAACCTTTAAATGTAGTGAGCCCATATATTTTTATACAATCGTCGACTGCATCCGGTACTTTGTCGCCGTCCACGTCGCGCTTTTCGCCGAAGAAAAAGCGAAAGCCCACTGATAGTCCCAGCGAGGTTACCTGGTTCTTTTTTACGCCGTCATTGATGGATTGATATTCGCCTACTTTATCTGTGAGCCTATAATTCTCATTCCCGGTATTTCCGAATACCTGGTACATGTAGTATCCTCCCAACATGAAGCTTGTGTTGTAGCTGAGGTAATAGGTTAATGCGGGCTGGAAAATAAATCCATAAGACATTTTATTGTACGAAGTTTCGTCGTGCCTATTGGCATCTGCTGCCAGCGCAACGTTCATACCCTCCTTTCTTTTACGGTCAAAATAGTTGGACAGCCCCCCATCACTTGTTTGATGAGCCTGCCAGAAGTCGGCTGTTATGATCTCGCTCTGGGAGTTGAAATTATCCCCATTGTCGTAAACAGCCACCCCGTTCTCGTAGCGATAAACGGCCTCATAATCGAAATTGCTTCTTCCGTTATATTTGATCGTGTTGCTTACGCCAAGAAAGGCGCCGGCATCAATGGTTATCCCGAAGCTGGAGTTTTCAAACTGGTGCTTATACTTCAGAGTAAGGGGAATGGCGATATTGGTCATTTGAACTTCCTCTGTAACCGGCTTAGTGCTTGTGAGCAACTGTCTAAACGTGTTACTATCCGCATCCTTTTCAGACCTGTACTGAGTCTGGAAGTGTTCCATGCTGATGGTCCCTTTCTGGATGAAAACAGAAAGACCGAGGCCTATTCCGAACTGGCGGCTCTTACCAAAAAAATAGGCGAGCTGCAGGCTTCCCCCGTGTGAGCTTCCTTCAGAAAAAACTGGCGAGGAAAAGTCGTTCCGCGATCTTATAGACTCGGTGTATGACGTTTCAAGGTCTATCATTTCAATATCCTGCTTTAGTGAGCTGAATTTATAATTGGCATCAAGGGCCCAACGGGGCAGTACCTGATCATTGGTTTTCAATCTTCGCAGCTTTACTCCTGCGGGAGTATTGCTGGCAACGACCGTGGTGTCCTGGGCAAAGGCGGCCGCTGAAAGGACGGAGAATATAAAGATGAGCGCTATGTTTTTCATTGCGTTGGATTGAGAGGTTGGGGATTAGTTTTTGATGAATCTGGTAGTCGCTATTTTGCGGCCATTCTGTTTGCAGCTCAGGAGGTAGTAGCCGGGTGGGAGGTCATTGATCGGCAATTCTGTTTTCGTATCATAAACATTCAGGGATCGCATTCGTCTACCGGAAAGATCGTAAATCTCCAGATATATATCGTCAAGCCGCGACCCAGTTAGCTTGATAGTAATGCTGCTTTGAGCCGGATTAGGATAGACTTGAATTGATACCTCATTTTGCATTGATGGTTCTAAATGAATACCTGGCTTTTGGAAAGGGGCATTGAAATAAGCCTGTCGCAGGCAAGTTTCAGCGGCTTTAAACCGAGTTTTTACCCAGTAGTAAAACAAATCAGGCCTAAATTCTGAGGAAATTCTGAAAAATAATTCTTGCCCATGCTCCTGAGCAAATGGCTCTTCAATCATTGTCGATTTCGAGGTCCGGCCCCACTGAAAAGAATCCACATCATTCGCCAGACAAATAAGCACAGTATGCGGCGTGCCGTCCGCATTGTAGTTTTTTTCTATTACCGTAGGATCTATTCTTGACGTCGATGATATAGTTACGGTTTTTGATGTTGATGGAGTTGGACAACCTGTGCCAGTCATTTCAGAATGAAGGGTCACCAGATTAACGCCTGTTTTGAATTTTATTAACGCATTTTGTTGATTTTGCAATAAGCTATCGTTTACAGTTCCGACCGGCGTCTCTGCCGTCCAGGTGAACGTTTCTCCCGGATTTGGAAGCCTATCAGCCTTCAATGCCAGGAAGGATGTATTATCGCAAAAGCCGCCTGGGAGATCAAAAGTAGGCGTGACGGGCACTGGACTTATCGTTGCGGTAAGACTGCTATCGCTTGTACACCCTGCAGCATCCAAATGGACATTATAGGTTGCGAAGTGTGGAATGAGCGCAAAATTTGAAGATAAAATTTCTCTAATCACATCTCCAGAAATGTGACTGCCGGCCCCGTCGTTTATACTGGCGTTTGGTAAACGGTCCCAGGAAAAACCTGTGTTAGCTACCGTAGATGTGCCCGAATAAATTAAACTGTCTCCGCTGCAAAGAGTTGTGGTCACTGCACCCGAAAAACGTGGGGTAGGCCTTGCAGTCATAGTGAACGATTTAACTTCGTTGGGATCTACGGGGCAAAGAGCTGTCCCTGATGTGAGAGTAGCGTTCAATTGGGGACTCACCTCAATCGTTGATATCAGCGGCGTATTACCAGGATTACTGGCGATAAATCCATCGATTTGGTCCGTTCCCGCGCCCGGTTGTCCAATTGACCCGGTGCTTAGCCAATTGAATTGGACTTTGTCGCCAGAGTCTAGTACGATATTGCTGGCAAAAACTATGGTATTGATTGCTTCCTGATTACACACTGATTTATTAGTGACGGTGTTGGCATTTACCTTGGCTGTGGGTTTAACCCTGATCCTAAATTGTTTTGATGAACCGGCACCTTCGCTACAGGTTACTAATGGAGAGTTTGTCAGAACTAAGCTTGGTGTTACTGTTATGGTCGAAACTAGACTTGCATTAGTAGTATTCTGTGTTGTAAACGCGTTAATATCACCCGTCCCCACTGTGTCAAGCAGTCCAGTTAGGACGTTGTTATTGGACCATTTATATATCAAACTTTCTGAAGCGTTGACAGGGGAGGTAAACGTAACTTGTGAGCTAGTGCTATTATTGCAAAGAGCCTGATCTGAAGGCTGGTTTACCTGAGGGCTTGGTTTTGATGTAATAGTAAAGGTTTCCGGGGTGCCAGGAGGGCAGCCGGGCACTTCGGTTATTTTCGGCGTCACTGTAATTGTGGTGGAAACTGAGGCGGTTGATGTATTGTTTGTTGTAAAGCTGGGAAAGATATTAGTTGGGCCTCCTGAGCTAGCATTACCGAATCCAATAGTGTTGGTATTACTGTTGGCCCATTCGTAGCTTACCACAGTTCCGGTAACTACTGTACCAAATGCTACGGAGTCGGTCTGCGTGCCATTACATTTCAGCTGGTTCGGTATGGCATTCACTTGTGGTCTTGGCAATGCTGTAATGGTGAATATTTCACTTTCAACCTGACATCCGTTCGGGCTTGATGGGGTGACTTCAAAAGTAGCGGTAATAGGAGCCGTGCCTGTATTGGAAACTACGAATGATGGGAGCGTAGATGTGCCGCTTGTAGCAGATCCAATGTTGGCGCCGCTAGAAGTCCAACTTAAATTTGATCCGATAACAGTGCCGGTAAAAGGAATGGCGTTTACCGTCATACCGTGGCATAGGGTCTGATCAGACACAGCAACAACTCTTGCCGTTGGATTAACCGTAATGGTATTGATGGTTGTCTGACTACCGGGACATGTAACGCCAGAGACGAATATTGTGGGTATTGCCTTGACTATGCCCTGGATGGGACCGCCAAAGTTATTTGTAGCTGTACTATCGGGTATTATTGCCCCAACACCACTTGCCGGCAATCCGATCGAAGGATTTGAATTTGTCCATGTGAAACTCACGGGATTTCCTAAGGAATCCTGGGGCGAACTCAGTGTGATAGGACCTATTGGATCACCAGCACAAATTTCAATGTTGCTGACTGATGAAACCGTTGGGATAGGAATTACTTTCAGGGTGACAAAAGCTTCATCAGAACCGCAAGCCGGCAGCTGATCACTTATCGTTGTCAACTTTAGTATCACGTTACCGCCCGTCTGGCCGCCGGGATAGGTTATACTAATAGAGGGCGTTATTGTGTGTTCATTTGATATTAGAATGGAGAGGCCATTAGGATTGGCTGAAACAGTCCAAGTGCCTATGCCATTTGTTATTGCTGCTCCAATTGGTGTAAAGGTATTTCCCAATGCATTAAAACACTGTGCATTTATCGTTCCTGCATTCGCAACCGGCAAAGGGTTTACGGTCACGGTTACCGGTGCCGACAGGGCGTCGCAAGAATTCCTGGTAACCTGAACTTCGTACAGGCCGGGGGAGTTCCGCGTTAGCGAGGCATTAGTTTCTCCCGGAATATTGACTGTGTTTAATTTCCATTGATAGCTCAGGCCTGCCCCCGTATTTGCATCAAGTTGGACACTGCCACCATCACAAAATGTAGTTGGGCCTGCCGGAGTAATCGTTGCGGATGGAAAAGTATTTATGGTGATTGGCTTGCTCGCAAAGCAGCTATGTATATCCGTATATACCAGATTAACCTGCCCTGCTGTAGTTCCAGAGAAAGCGCTAGTTGCTACGCCAGCAACAAGCCCAAGGTTTGTAACCGCGCCGGTACCGGTCCCTGGGACTACAGCCCAGGCGTTAACAGCGTTTGGAGTTCCGGTTGCAGTAAAGCTGGTGGAAATGCCCTGGCATACCGCAGCAGGACCCGTTATCACAGGTTTTGCATTGATTGTGAAATTGTTGGCGACAAGCATTGTACCGGTGGCCACGGGGCTGGTTGCGGATATACGAATTCTATATTGGTTGCCAGAAGTTGCAGACGCAGGTAGTTCCACATTGGTTATCGTGAAATGGTTGGCAGGAAGCTCGACCGCAGACCCTATGTTAAGCACTGCAGAATTACCGTTAAATGCCCCACTTGCCGTTGACAGAGTGACTATAAAACTATTTCCCGGGTTAAAAGACCCGCCGGTTACATCAAAGGAAACCGAAACAGACTGCCCCGCGCAATAGGGTGGCGCAGGGGTTAATGAGATGTTCTGGATATTCTGCCCGGATGCAGTCCAGCCGAAGCAGACCAAGCAAGCCAGCGCTAGCCAAATGCGTTTCATCATAATGGGGTGTTTAATCTGGTTATGAAATGAATGTGAGAAAATTTGAATTTATAGAAAATGCTAAAGTAAAATTTATGTCTATATTTACAAACACAGTGTTTAATTTATTTTATTAAAATTATTTCATGAGAAAAAGAGCCACAAGCATTTATATTGCTGGTTTTTTTTTGCGCTAAACTTTTCTATATATACGCGCGCGCATGAGGTGAATTTCTGCGGTGAGGTGATACCACTGAGCGATGAATTCGTTGCAAACAGACTTATGGACGTGATCCGCCGCCAGATTCCGGTAGCAAACATTCCATCCCTCAAACAAAAGGCAAATCTTTGGTTCCCCTATATCGAGGCCATGCTACAGAAATTCGGCATCCCCGAAGACTTTAAATACCTGCCAATTGTGGAGAGCGGCTTTATGAACCAGACATCGAAGGCTGGCGCCAACGGTTTCTGGCAATTGATGCCAGCGACGGCAAAGGAATACAACCTAATCGTAAATAGTTTCCTGGATGAACGCAATGATCCCAAAAAGTCGACGTACGCAGCCTGCAAGCTTATTCGCAGCTACTATGAACTGATAAAAAGACAGACAAGCACAGGGTCATGGGTATTGACGGCCGCAGCTTATAATACGGGCGTGGGAAACCTGATGAATGCAGTGAGCAGCCAGGGAGGAAATTATTTCCGAATGGACCTGAATGCAGAGACCGCAGAATATGTTTATAAGCTTATTGCCATAAAAGAGCTGTTTGAAAATCCGGAGGTGTATATGAAAGGGTTCGGCCGGAATGTGTTTGCAACGGCATACCCCCCGACGTCTTTGGCCGTCAAACCTGGCGAAGCCAACAAAGAATTTTCCAAAATGAGTATTGAAGTAGGCAGGACCCAGGTGACAGCCAAAGCGAGATCTTACTACATCCCTGCTCACATTGTTCCTGAGGAAGATGAATTTAATGACGGCAGCCTGGTTGCGATAGCGCTGGAGGGCGATCTAAAGGTTGGTGCAAGATTCATAAAAAAAGGTAATATCATCAAAGGAAATGGCTGGCTGATAGACGACCGAGTGTTTATAAATATGGGATACGGACATAAGGTACAGGTGATGGATGCTTTTGCGGTGAAGGGAATTCCGAAAGAGGGTCTTTGCGACCGAGAGCAAAAGATCTTCCTAAAGGTGATCCCGGAATGAAAAACATAACACAAGCGTATATTTTTAAAGTGGTTGATTATATTTACTTTCTGCTAAAGTAAAAAAATGATGCATGTGATGAAAAGATTGCTATGGATACCCTTACTATTTCAGGTTGCAGTAATGGCCGGACAGACCCAGATAGATGGTGATACTATTTATGTCTCAGAAGAGGTGAACCCTGTGGTAATGTTCACGGGTGAAGTACAAGGGGTAACCTCACTGTGCGGCGAGGGAAACTACAATACGCCAGTGGGGGGACGGCGACTAGATCTGATGCCTGCCAAGTCCAATCCCAAATCGCCCTGCTCGCTTCTTGTGGAAGTCGGGGATCGATCTGAAAAGATACAACACCGGTTCACGGTCGTCTATCGGCCCTCAGCCGACCGGGTCATTTATGATCTAAGCTCTGAGGAAAAGGTAGCTGCATTCGTCAAAGTCAAGCACCTGACGAGGGATGCCGATGTATCCAATTCCGACAATTCGCCTGAAAAGCCGTTAGACATTGACGATGGGGAAATTGTGCTAGACGGCGCGTTAACACTAAATAAGGACAGCCTTGCAGAACAAGTACGGCTTCTTATTACTGCGTTCACGGCGTATGCCCAGAGGATAGCGAATAAAAGGAATGTAGACGGCAATATCCGGGACGCTCTCGAACTTTTCAATAACGACCGCGAAAAAATAGTTGAAACACTCAGCCGCAAGAGTGGCAGCCGAAAGCGGCCCATATATAAGTATCTCAATGATCTTAGTACGATCGGCTATAGAAGTGTTAGTATCCAAGCGAGAGGAATTCAATATGTGAGCGAGGTGCGACATGTAGGTGACCATTGGGAAGGGGTGGTTGCATTTATCCAGGATTTTACCGGTCTTTCTTCCCCGGAGCTTAACAGAGCCTATAAAGATGCTACCAAGAAAATTGCCACTATTGAAATACGGGTTTATGAGCAAATTATAGGAGGTAAAACAAATAAGGTATGGAGGGTGTTTTTAGGCGATATCAAGGCAGAAGAACTAATGTAAAGGTTATGCTGATAAAAAAAATCGCTTTAATTATTCTCTTTTTTCCGCTATCGACGAAAGCTCAAGACTACTCCTTTGGCTTGTCAAAGGAGGATGAACAGTTTTTATTCAGCGTAAAAGTAATAGATGAGTTCATTGAGCGCTTCGATGACAAGCCCAGCTCTTTTATCAGAAAGGAGCTTAAAAAGCAAAAAATCGGGGCTGAACTTAGCCGGAGCAAACTGTTGGTGTCGCTTTTCAACTGGGCGAATCCGCAATTTCGAACGGATTCGCAGGCAAGACGCTTCTATAACCAAGTGCTGGCTCCTGAAAAGCCAAGTTATATATATTTCAATGACAGCACCTGGTATGCAGTGACACAATGCTTATTTGACTACAAGGGGCAGGAAATCCAGATCCCATTAGCTCTCCACATTAAGTACGACAAACAGCGTGGCTCCAAGTGGATGATCTCGGCAATTGGGGATCATCCTGTGTTATCATCTGGTGCAGTAGATCCGCTCGTGATGGACCGGAAAAACAGGTCTGGCAAAAACTACATTTCACCCGTGAGTTATGCCGTCGACTTCCTGGATTTCAACCGGATATTTTCCGATAGCATGAGACAGGAGGATTTCCTGGACCCATCGTTGCTTAATACAGAAAGAGGACAAAGGTTCGTGTTGCTAATCAAACAAGGCCAGCTCAAATTCTCGTTCGTAAAAAAAACCAGCTTTCATTTTTACCAAATAGCGGGGTGGATATTTGTGGTGGATGAGTTTGACCGCGAAGGCAGGAATAGCGGCTGGCTGATAAATGAAGTCTATGAAGTTACTCCGGAAGAAAAAGAACGTTACCGCGAACGACTACCCCAGATAAAAATATGAACTGTTTTATGAGCACGAGAACCCAGCCGATAGTAGTTTGCACCGGGCTATTTGTTCTTACAATCTTTTTTTGTAATCCCTTAATTGCCCAGAGAGCCAAAAAGCTTTCCTCGCAGATGCCCCTCAAAGAAAAAAAGAAGATAGATGAAGCAATAAAGGTCTGTCTTCTTGATGGTCATCGTCGTCTTATCATGACCGTATCTGACCCAGACGGGACCCAGGAAGACCTCAATGCAGCCATAGAGAACAGCCTTAAAGAATGCTATTACGATGAAAATGTCCCTGTTGAAATAGATTACGTCGCGGGCCAGACAGCAGGCTCCACTCAAGTCATCAAGGATTACCTGAAAGAGCTTAAAGACAATTTTAAGGTTAATACGAAAAATGCTGAAGATGCTGTTGTTATAAGTGGAATCGACTGGAATGGGAACGTTTTTATTGGAGATAATAATTATTGGTCGAAGGTAAGCTTCCGACAACTCTTTAACGGCAAGGATCAGGCGGGTAAGACATTCATACCTGTGAACCGTGTGGCCGAAATTCAGCTCATAAAAAATGGAAATGAATGGCGTGCGTATATAAGCAGCCTTTATTTTGCCAAACCCTTAACAGGGTTGCCACAAGAAAAGATCGTAGTGTTTACAGGCGTTGAGGAGGATGCAGGAGTAGCGAACGTGGAAGAAAGCGACGCTTATTATGAGTCGTGCCTGAAGCGGGGTACCGTTGCTTTGCAAAACAGAAAATATGGCGAAGCTTATTTCTTTCTCAACGAAGCCCGGAAGAATAAAACCGCTAAACCCCTTGCAGAAATAAAGATCGATGAATTGAAAACGAGCATACGGTCTATCAATCGCCCGTATGATGAGTATATTTTTGCGGAATTAAAAAAGGAGGGTACATATCTCGCCCAAATCAGCCAGTACGCTAGAGCCAAAGCCTACTATCAATATGCAAGTTTTCTTTACAAAGCAGGAGCCGAGCAACTGAAGAATGGAATCACCCAGCTTGATGAGAAGATAAGAAAAATCAACTCTCTGCGGACGCTATTCGATAACGGGAACTATGAAGAGGCCCTGGCCACCTACCGGCAGGCACTAATTGCTGACAAAGATAACTCTGCATTGCTGGCCGGCATGGCAAGGTGCTATGGGGAACTTGGTATGGATTCCCTGGCAGAGGCAGGCTTTGCAGAAGCCATCCGTGTGTCACCAGAAAATATTGAAGCCTATAAATGGCAGGCCGAATTCTACAAGCGTAAGAAAAACTATAAACAGGCAGCAAAATCCTATTCGAACTTACTCAGCCACCTGGACCCTTATGATTGGGAGGCCAGCAGATATAGATCGCTTTTTATATCCTGCGAGGGGCTTCGCCTCTATTCATCCAGTGCGCGATCAGAAGCGATGGATTCCTTTAAGAAAGCGGTTGCAACCGATGAAAAAAACTGCGAGGCCTATGTGTATCTAAGCAAGCTGGCACAGGAGGAAAAAAGAGATTTTAAAGAGGCTCTTTTGTATGTGAAGCAAAGTATAACCCATGACAGCAATTACGCTCCCGGATATATTCAACAAGCTGATCTGCTCTGCCGCTCCACCAGCCTCTTAAATCTGGCTGGTACAGACCCACAGGTCAAGAAAAATAAAAAAGAGGCGCTGGCACTTTATAGTAAGGCGATCGCAATAGATAAAAGGGACCAGGAAAGTTACCTGAGCCGTGGAAAGCTATACCTGGAGCTACAGGCAGAAAATGAGGAGTATTGTATTTGGGCAAAAAATGACTTTACCCAAGCCATAAAACTTAAGTCTAATGCTTATCAAGCCTATCATTATAGAGGAAAATGCAATTATCGCCTTGGAGAAATCCAGCAAGCTATTGAGGATTTTAAGTATTGTGAGGAAGCTTATGCAGACAATAAGGTGTTTGCAATAGATTACGGTTTCGCACTTTTAAAAAGCAACTCGCCACTTCGAGCCGAGTTATGGTTTAATAAAACGAAGGACAGGGCGATGGGTAAATATGGGGCTGCGCTTTTAGCTCTTAAGCTAGGAAACTCCTCGTCAAATTATCAAGAATTACTTAAGTCCGCTTTTGAATCAGGTGAAATAAAACGCGAGACCGTGCAAAAAGACTTCAGCGATCTGCAACTTGCTAATTACCTGGCCGATCCTGCGATCAAAACCCTATTAAAAAAACTCCGCTGACACTAAGACGGCATGCCATCCGAATCATTTCCATACGAGAAAGCCTTAAGTGTTGTCAATGCGCTCGCATTCGACTATAAAGCGTCTGTGGTTGCAGGAGAACTTGCAGATAATGGCGTGCCTTTTGACGCCATACTGTTTAAAAACCTAGGTATATTCAGACGATTTGTATCCAAGGAGATCGAAACTATCCGCTATGAGAGCGAAGATAACGAGGCCGGACAGCTTCTTTTCGAGCTGAACAGAGAAGGGCTGTATGATATGCTGCCAGAGGTTGTATTTCATGCGGGCCGCAAAAAAGAGCATGAAAGCGATTCTGACCTTTTTAAAGCTCAAAAAGCCGAGGAAGTAGAAGCAAGGAAGTTTTTCAGTCCAATAGAGAACGAATTTGCACGGCGTCTTCTTTATTTCGATGTGATAGAAAGAGACATGTGCATGGCCGGGAATACTGAAAAGAACCGCGAATTTTTCGAATATTTTTTTGGTGACAGTAGTATGCTGAACGATATGCAGGTTTTGGTTTTATGTTATATCCTTCCCTTATCTTACAAAATCTGCTCTGAAACTACGGTTATTGCAAGCACGCTAACGCGCATCTTAGGGTATAAGACCAGTCTTACTAAGCAGTTTAGGAAGGAGCGCAAACAGGGTGATCAGATACAGGCTGGTAGTCTTGGCCAGAGCGTGATCGGCGTCGACTGCATTTTATCTGACGGTTGCGATATGTCTGGTTTCGTTTACAGGATATGCGTCGAGGGAATCCCGCCTGCAAACTTTCCAGAGTTTTCAGAAGGTGGGATACACAGAAATGTTATCGATTTCATTTTGCCATACTTCTTTGCTGCGAATGCAGATGTAGTGCTTGAGCTTGTACCTGAGGAAGATTCAAAATACCTCCAGACCTCAGATGAGCATCATATTAGCTTTTTAGAATTTAATTCATATATTTAACGATATCTTATGAGCCTTTTAGTTTACATAATTCTTCTTGGTTTCGTGTGCATTGCTACTCTAGTCGGTTTCTTCCTAACCAGTAGGAAGAACAAAGTGTTAAGCAACAAAACAATTATTCTGTATTATCTCAGTGTAAGTATTATCATTTCCGCTTGCGGCTTTATTGGCCTTGTTCCTGCAATCGTTCAAACAGGCTCAAGCTTATATTTTTTTTTATTGCAGCTGTTTTTCCTGGGGTTAGGGGTGCTAGTTTCTTTCTTATGGCAGCGAAATACAATAGAAGAGCTAAAGGGCCAAACCAGCAGATTAAGCGGAATTCTATTCGTAGCAACTAACGCTTTGATGGGTATGGTGGGTTTTACTCTGGTGTTTTACTACTGCAGCTCCGAGGCTATCGCGCCGTATTACGGACTGGCTGTCGTCCCCTTTGTCTTACCGCATTTTCTGAAAGCCAGCTACGCAATTTATACTGAGATACCTCAAGAGATATACAAAATATGGTATTTCCCTGAGGATGATATAGACCTTGGGAAAGTAGATATGAGTACCATTTTCATGCTGGAACTTGAGTATTCAAAATCCATAAATGATTCACGGCTGACGAATACCAAGCTAAGGGCTCCTGTCGGAATGAAGTTCGGTGATTGGTTCCGCGCTTTCGTTGAGGACCATAATTACAAGCATGACATGGATCCAATCCATTATCAAAATATTGACGGGACACCTCAAGGCTGGATTTTCTATGTGAAACCCTCTTTTTTAGGGACGCCAAGATATATCGATCCCGACCTTACCATTGCCCAGAATAAATTAAGTGAAAAAAAAGCAATAATAGTGCGACGGGCCGGATACGTTCAAGATGATGTTTAAAAATAAATAAAAAAAACATGCTTCCTAAACTGCAATATAATTTCACCAACTGGGTTGATGGGATGAAAATCAACCGGCAACATTTTATCGATAGCGAAAATGCGGTGGCAGATCAACTGCGCGACGTACTCGCAATGAACCTTCATAGTGCTAATTATGGGCTTCTACAGCCGCTGCCCGGAGAAAAAAGCGCCCTTGAATGCAACGTGGTGTCGATGCAATCCAAACAACTCAAAGTTACCGTATCCTATTGCCGTGCAATAACTTCAGGGGGGTGCAGAGTTGAAATACTTCCCGGTATCCACCAGCAGCTGACCAGCGAAAATATCAGCCTTCCGGAAAACGAACTGAATGGGAAACCATCAGGCAGCGGCTTCCTCGCAGTTATCAGTGTGGACCCATACAACAGACAGCCATTTGGGGTGGCCGCTGCAGACGAGCATCCCCCCAGAAACCGGTTTGCGATCAGCCAGTACAAGCTGAACCTTGTAAATGAAGAGCATATCAATACCGGGTCAATCGGTGCGTACCATATTCCAGTTGCACGGTTCCTATTCAAACAGGGTGATTTAGTACACGATACCAGCTATATACCACCCTGTGCGGTGCTGAGTGCGCATCCCATTACCCGTCAGATATACAACGATGTTGCCGAAAGGCTCAACCAAATACAGGAACACAGTTCGGAGATCATCAAAAAGGTGGTGGAGCAGGCCCAGAATAACGCCCTGGCACAAAATGTCAGGAAGCTATGTGAAGGATGTATCAGACATATTTCATCTGAATTTTTCTTTTACCGCTCGCTTTATGGTCAACAGTCACCTATTTACGTAGGAAACTGCGTGGTCAGACTTGCCTCAATAATTGCTGTTGAACTTAAGTTGCTTCCTGCGAAAGAGAAGGAGGAGATCCTCCAGTATTTCAATCACTGGAATGAAATCAGCCCTGGACAATTTGAGGAACAGCTTGGGGCGGTTATCAATGCGGACTATGACCATGAGCATATTTATGATTTTTTCCAGCCGCTGATTTTGTTACTCAAAACCTGGTCGGATTTGCTTGAAAAGCTCGGCGGGCTGAAGCTGATCGGGGAAAAGAAAGGTGGTTTCGATTTTGGAGGAAGGACAATGGAAACTCCAAAGGAGAAAGGCAAAGGCAGAATCAGCATTTTCGATTAGTTGAGTTATGCGCCAATCTAACCTACGAACATCAATTTTCAACCAGAGAAAATAGTAATCTTTTATGAAAGCTATCAACAGCAAAGAACGATCAAAACAGGTCTGGCAATTTATTTTTATTTTTTTAGGATTGGCCGTTGTTCCGGTGAGCCTAATATTCTTCTCGTATTACAGGATACCTGAAAAGCTGCACGATCAGGAGCAAAGGAAGCTGATAAACTACACCAATTTCGAGCGATCACAAAAGGTGCTGGTCCGTCAACTTGATAACATTGATTCCAATCTGAATCTGCTGGTAAATGAAAGTTCCAATGAGCTGCCCGAGGTCATCAATACGCGAATTGCCAGCAGCATTGAGAATATAAAACAAACAGATACCGGTAGGCTGGTCACTCTTATCCTTAACGGATATAATAATCATCTCAAACACGTAAACAATCTGGTGAGAATGAGAAAGGAGATGAAGGATATAAAGGAAATAGAGCAGAAGCTTAAAGATTGTACTGAAGCCTGTGACCAATTGCGGCTGCGCGCTTCTAACCCCATGCCATAAAATAAATTATAGTTATGACCACACTTTCATTTAATGAGTCGCTTAAAACTGCCATCCAGGTGGCCATGTCCGTGGCGAAAGAAAATCGATGTGAAAAATTTTCGTTACCGCATTTGCTGTGGGGGTTACTGCATAAGGATGTGGGATTACACATGTTCTTGTCCTCTTTGGGTAAGGATATCGCATATATGAAGGAATGGGCTGAGATCAAGATGGAGGAATATCCAAGGAGCGGCAGAGCGCCGGAATCTGTGGGTGCCGATGAGACTACGGTAAACGTATTCGAAGAAGCGGACAACATCCGTTTGAAACTCGGACTCAACGATGTCACGCCTATCTGTGTGCTTATGGCGATGGTTAAACCTAACATTGGCTTTTCAACGGAACAACTTAAATCTTTCCCTCTTAGGGAGAAGGAGATCGTGGATCTGTATATTAATGATAGCTCTCTAAACCAGGCGATCAATGTAAATGAGGAAGCTGACAGCTTCGCAGGAGGCAACTCTGGTAAAGTAAATACGTCCATTCTGAAGTATTGCCTGGATAAGACCTCAATGGCCAGGGAGGGTAAGATAGATCCTATTATTGGAAGAGACCGGGAGACAAGAATGATGCTTGAGATACTCGGTCGAAGAACCAAACCTAATGTAATCATTACCGGAGATCCCGGTGTTGGCAAGACCGCGCTTGTGGACGGATTCGCCCTTAGTGTGGTGGAAAATAAGGTGCCAGACAATTTAAAAAACGCTTTCGTCTATGAGCTGGATCTGGGGGCTTTATTTGCGGGTGCTTCCTATAAAGGCGAAGTAGAGGAGCGGTTAAAAAACATATTAAAGGAGATAAAGCAGTGCGAAAAGGCCATACTTTTCATAGATGAGATACATACGCTGCTTGACCCCAAGGGCAGTGCGGGCGGTGCGGCCAATCTGCTGAAGCCAGAGCTGGCCCGTGGCGAAATTACTGTGATTGGTGCTACAACATTGGATGAATACAGGAAAATCATAGAGCCGGAACAGGCATTCAGCCGGAGATTCGAGGTTGTGCGCGTTGACGAACCAGATCTTCAAACTGCGGCTAAAATGCTTGAAAAGATATCTTCCGCCTTTGTAAAACATCATGGTCTGGAGATAGAATACGGTGTTCTGCCTGAATGCACGCGGCTCGCAAAACGCTATGTGAAAGACAGGCGGTTGCCCGACTCCGCAGTGGACCTATTGGATCGTACGATGGCTGCACTAAAAATGATGAACCAGACTTCGGTGTCCGAGTTGGAGCAGCTTAATTCAGAGTTTGAAAACCTTGTAAAGGATGCAAAGCTGGATGAAGCAGCGAGGATTTCGGAGTATAGATGGTTTTTCCGGTCTTTAAGGAATCGCCTCAGTCCTGTGCTTTATGGAAGGCTGGAGGATGCAACTGACGTAGAGAGCCTGGAGACAGCTATAGAAATGGAAACAGCAATAGGTGCTACGATTAATAGCCTTAAAGAATTTGCCAATGACAAAAAAGACACAGTGACAAAACAGGAGGTGGCTGCTATAGTTGCTTTTAAAACCGGTATCCCCATGGGAAAGATACAGGCTAAGGAACAGCAGAGGCTTCAGGAAATGGAATCTACTATCAGGCGACGCGTAGTAGGTCAGGACCATGCCGTCAAGGCGCTCTCGGACGCTATTGTCGAGTCTCGCAGCGGCCTGAACAAGCCAGGACAGCCAATCGGGTCGTTCTTTTTACTGGGGCCTACCGGCACGGGTAAGACCGAGGTTACGAAGGCGATCGCCGAATTCCTATTCAACGATGAGAAATCCATGATCCGGTTTGACATGTCGGAGTTCAAAGAAGAACATTCCGCAGCCCTACTATATGGCGCCCCTCCAGGATATGTGGGCTATGAGGAGGGTGGCATGCTTGTAAATAAAATAAGACAGCAGCCTTATTCGGTAGTTCTGTTTGACGAAATCGAAAAAGCACATCCCTCAGTATTCGACATTTTTTTGCAGATACTTGATGAGGGGAAAATGCATGACCGGCTTGGTAAGGAAGGGGATTTTTCTAACTCGCTAATAATTTTTACCTCCAATATCGGAAGTGAATGGATCGTTGAACAATTTGGAAAGAGTTTGATGCCTAAATCTTCCCAATTGCTTGAAATAATGACCAAGCATTTTCGCCCGGAGTTCCTTGCCAGACTAACGGAAATAATACCATTTGCTCCGATTAGTGAATCGAACGTGGTGGCTATCCTTGAGATACAAATGAAAAGTTTACTCGACAGTCTGGAAAAACAGAATATTGGCCTGCGCGTTTCGGATGAAGCAAAGACTAAAATTGCGCTCACCGGCTTCACGCCAAAATACGGTGCAAGGCAGATATCCGGCGTGATCCGCACGTCTTTAAGACGACCTATATCTAAATTAATCGTATCCGGGAAGGTCAGCAAGGGCCAAAATATCGACGTTTCCTTAAATCAAGATAATGAGCTAGAATATGTGGTTAATTTATAGTCTCTTATTTATTTTCAAAAAAAATTATCAGGAATAACAATAATTACAGAAAATTACTAATTTCAATTTCATATTAATAAAACATCTTAACTTATTCACCACACCTAATAACTTATTTCTATGTTTGATTACCAGGTAGGCGGAAATGCCGTCAAAACAGATGCCTCAGAAGGAATGGCGGAAATTCCGATGAATCGTTCGCTATTTGTTCAGAAACTAACAGCCGAAGAGCCTAACGGTCCGCAGGCTGTATACGATCTCAAGACGGTGGACAGTGTTTTTGAGCATTTTAAACCTAAAGTGCAGGTAGAATTTGAGACACAGGAAGGCACAACCGTCAATGAAGAAATTAATTTCCGAAGCGTCGGGGACTTCAAAGCTACAAGTATTGTAAATCAGAGTCCTTTTTTGCTAGATCTCAATAGTCAAAAAGATGAATACCAGAAACTGGTAAAACAGCTAAAAACAAATAAGCAGGTGCAGAAGGTGGTAGAGAATCCTGAGACAAAGGCTGCGTTTCTAAATGCGCTTCATGCTCTTATCCAGGAACTTGAACAGGTCAGTTAATTGTTTCAACATTACAACATAAAAATATTTATCCCTTAAAATAACGGTCCATGTCAGATACATCAATGCAGCCACAAGTTGAGTCGCAAGAAGCTTCGTATAAAACCCGGGAGGCCGCCGTAGCAGCGGAGCCTTTGGAACAAAGTCTCGGGAAGCTCTCGAAATTCGGCGGCTTCGATTTTCTCGAATCAGCCATAGATGGCGTACAAAGCCTCAATCCTTCAAGAAAAGCCCGTAAAGATATTTTTCTGAAGGAGGACAGCAAGAAAAAAGAGCGGGCTGCTCTCAGAAAAAAGCTTGAGCTCTGGGCGCATTTATTGCAGTCATCAGCCGATATTGGCACCATGGCCGAGACGTGTCAGAAAAGGTCTGAGGAATCAGCTGTATCACTAAAAGCCAATCTCAAAAAAGCGGTGGATGCATCCAGGGAACTTGAAGTAGCCTACCGTTCGCTGAATCTTTTTTATAAAAATACGGAGTCGGACAAACTGAGCAATGTCACAATTGTGAACGCTGCACCTGAACAGGTGCGTGACCTCGAAGCCCCTAAGTTCATAGAATATATTGCGGATGAACTTAAGCAGAATTACGACCGGCTTGATCTTAGAAAGAACTATTCCATTCTTTGCCTACCAGGTTACCTGGGAAGTAACAGCATTGTTGAGAAATGGGCAAAAATTGCCCATGATAACAAGGTCATGCTTGTAACCGACTTTATGGATGTCGACAATCCCGATGACACTCTGGATATGTTCCAGGAGGCCAATCTGACGGGTGGTGAAATACACCGGTCTAATGTCATGATGGCGGCAAATTATATCGTCGGCAGACCTAAAAACACTGAGATTGATGAAGAAGATGATCTAAGAGTGCCGCCTTCTGCCGCTCTTGCGGGGAAGTTGTATTACACCCTAATGTCGCAGGTTACAGCCGGGAAAAAACATGGCGGCATGAATGAGGTTGACGGCGTCCGGTTTGATCTAAAAAAATCAGAGATTTCTGCTATGGATAAGGCAGGATTAATACCCATGGTCAACGAGTATGGGAAGGTTATGGCATTCTCGTCAAAGACATTATTTAATGGCGACAATATCGGGCTTCAAACCTATTCAGTGGTCAGAGTGTTCGACTATATCAATAAGGTGCTTATTGACTTTCTGAACAGGAGAGCTTTCGAAAACTGGACCACTCAGACAGAGGATGATCTGCGTCAACAAATCGTCAGGTTTCTTGATAGCATTAAAGGTTCCGATAAATTAATAGAGAAATTCAGGGTGATACGTTTTGAACGCGACGAACTTGACAAGACTAAGATCTATCTTGATATTAACATCACTCCATATTTTCCTGCTAAGAGCTTTATGCTGAAGCTAGACGGGCATAAAGGAGATGACGGCACAAATTGGAAAACCTCAACTGAACAACAATAATCCTTATATTTTAACCAAAAAAACAAATTACCATGGCTTACAAAATGACATTGGAGATGGCGAGCAAGAAGTACGATGTACTTAACTCTTCATTTGCCTTTTCCCGTTCAGTAGATGCAAAAGGCAGGCCTTCCTCCGGTGTTTACGGAGGTGAGATCCACCTAACCGTTGAATCCTATTCCGACACAAGCCTGCTGGAAACGATGTTGAATCAGCAGAACAAGGCCCAAAAGGGTACGATCACCTACGACCAGGGCACCAACGACGGCAAAATGAAGGAACTGAAATTCGAAGATGGCTTTATCACCCAGTATAGCGAACAGGCTTCGGCCCATGGTGCGGACTCGATGCTAATTAATTTAACTGTGTCCGCCAGAGTTATATCTGTTGGCGATGCCGCGAAGCATACTAATTTATGGCCGGACAATAAGGCTTAGGTTTTCCCACGTGCCGCAGAATATCCCGACCTGGATATTCTGCGGTTTTCCCTCCCGAATTAATTTTTTTCTGTGGCCCAGCAAATCAGTGTAGATATAACCATCAATGGGAAAAAAATCACCCCGTTTTCTTATTTGTCGTTACGGCAGCAGTTTAATGGCCACCATCAATTTGAAATAAGATTTAATCATGACGTGCTAGAGGAGAAATATGCCGTTACTATTGACAGATCGCGGGAATTTCTTGGTAAGCCTATCACCATTGCCTTCAATACGATAGCAGCTTCCTCAGGGGCGAGTGTTTTTAAAGGTATCGTTACAGATCTAAGCTTTTCGAATAATCTTTCAACACCGGGGGATATCGTCTTCCGGGGATATAGTTCGACAATTTTACTTGAAACCGGTGAGACCAACCAGTCCTTTCTGCAAAGATCTTTAAACCAAATAGTAAAAGATACGCTTGGAAGCATCCCCTCGAATGATCTTTCATGTGTCATTGGCCCGGTAAAAAAGTCTACCATCCCGTACGTAACCCAATATCGCGAGAGCAATTTTTCGTTTATGCGAAGAATAGCTGCGGAATATGGCGAGTGGTTCTATTATGATGGAACTGCACTTAATTTCGGCAAACCATCGCAATCAGATACCGTCGATCTGCTGTACCCAAATGATATTTCCGATCTTAATCTTCAGGTGAAGGTCATTCCAATGAATTTCGAACAGGTCGGTTACATTTCCAAGGACGATAAGAAATTGATTACAGCCGCATCATCTCAACAAGTAGCCGGGCTGGACACTTTTGGTAAACACGCCTTAAGGACATCGGAGCAATTGTTTAATGTACAGACAAGTGCTCTTAGTCGGCGAAAATTCGCAGAAGCCAAGGAACTCGATGAGTCTGTCAAAATATCTAAATCAACCAACGCCTCAGACCTTGTGGTGTTGCAGGCGGGGAGCGACTGCCCTTTTATTCGGCCTGGTGTAGTGGTTCATGTCACTGCGAAAAACGTTGAAAACGGGTCAACATCTGATATAGGGAAATATACCGTATTAGCAGTGACTCATAGCACCGACGGCCTTGGTAACTACCATAATGAGTTCGAAGCAATGCCTTCTTCGGTCGCTGTTGTGCCTAATTCCAATTCACGAAAGCCTATTGCTGAACCGCAGATTGCCGTTGTAAAAGACAACAAAGATCCGGACCATCTTGGCAAAATTAAGGTACAGCTGCTGTGGCAAAAAAACAATGCGACTACCCCATTCATCCGGGTACTTGCTCCTCATAGCGGAATGAGAACAGGCGAAAAGAAAAACCGCGGCGTTTTTTTTACTCCGGAAGTAGGCGACTACGTAATAGTTGGATTCACACAAAATGATCCGGATCGCCCATTTGTTATGGGGAGCATCCCTCATGGCAAGGCAATTGATACTACCAAAAACACGGATAATCATGTAAAGGCGATCCGAACCAGAAGCGGAAGCACCATTTATTTCCATGACAAAGAAAACGAGAAGGAGCAGGAGATCCGAATCGAAACAGACGAGCAAAATTATATCTCGGTACTTGTAAATAATTCGGACGGCTCTATTAAAATATATTCGTCCAAGGCAATCGAGGTCAATTCCAAAGAATCTATTTCTGTACAGTCGGGAAAGATAATCCAGATAAAGTCTGAGAAGATCAGTGTAGAGGCGACCGACTCGATTAGCCTGAAAGCGAATAATAAGATCAGCCTGGAAGCGACGGATGTTGTTATTGAGGGAACCAAGACATTTGAAGCTAAAGGAGGTTCTTCTGTGAGCATAGAAGGTGCCCAGACTGAGATAAAGGGTTCTGCTACCACCAAAGTGTCGGGAGGAGCAACCCTGGACCTGGAGGGTGGCGGAATGGCGAACCTGAAGGCAGGACTTGTAAAAATAAATTAAGTATGAAGTTGTACCAGATGCCTATAAAGTTTGATAAGCTCATGGAACGGAACCAGGAGCTTGCCTCCTGCAACCTCGGCACTTCAATTGCTCAGAATATTTTTCTTATGATCACCTCCCATTTCCAGGAGCACCGGTTTGACAGCGAATTCGGATGTGAGCTTTGGGACAGAGATTTTGAACTGATTACAAACGTACTCGTCTGGCAGGAACAGATCAATAAGTCGGTTTATAGATCGCTTACCAAATACGAACCGCGGCTGGATGGAATAGAAGTGGACACGACCGTCAGTGAAGAACCCCACATAAACCAAAGAACTAAAGTGCGAAGCATGAAAAAACGGATCACTATAAATGTCAAGGGTAGCCTGAAGGCGACCGGTGAACCTTTTTTTTACGCTCCCCAATTATTTTTAAGTCCTTTATCCGTCGATTGATGTTAAGCTCCACACATACTTTATTAAGCAAAGAAGCTATAGCTAGCAGGATGTTTCGTAATGCAGCGAAATTCTGGAAGCTGAACGATACCAATATGGATAATTTTGATCCTCTGGTTCGAATGCTGGTTGAAGCATGTGCGGTAGAGCTTTATCGGATCGATAATGAAATGGCCTCTTTACAGCGAGTCATGACAGAGCGTTTGGCTGAGCTATTGATTCCTGAGGTTTATATCCAGCCTCGTCCAGCACACGCCATTATCCATGCGTCGAGCACAGATGAACAAATGTATGTAACCCGTGAGTCCCAGTTTCTCCATCAAAAAAAGGCTGCCTCCGTTGTCAATGGTCCACAGGATACGATGGTTGATATCTTTTTTTCCCCGGCGGGCAGGTTTAAAACCGTCTGTGCCGACGTGGCATATATTGCTGCTGCGGGGGGATTATACAAGGTGAATGCAGAGCAGCAAAAGGAAACCTTTTTGAAGACGATGCCCGGAAGCAATTTCCCTGCACAGACCGCCTGGATCGGTATTCAGGTTCAACCTGGGCAGGACATGAGAGATGTTTCGCTTTTTATCGACCTTAAAAATACTCCGGAAAAAGCAAGGCTTTTGTCGGCACTTACCCATATCCGCTGCAGTTGCCTGGGAACTGAGATACAGACAACAAGTGGGTTGTCATCTACAAGCTTCGAAGCAGGCAACCTTGTGTTTGAGGATTCATTGGAGGAGCTCTATATTGACAGGAGACTCGAGAAATCTATCCATCGGCGGTATAAAGATCATTTTACCACTATCGATCTGACTAATGAAATGGTCGGGAATATCAGCCAGGCCATGCTCGCCCCTTACCCGCCGGAGTTTGAAAATTATCTTGGTAGTGCCGAACGAGCCCGTCTATCAGGAAATCTTCTGTGGCTGCAACTTTATTTCCCTCCGGAATTCACCGCGCAGGTATTGGATGACCTGACCGTAGCTATTAACTGTTTTCCCGTGGCCAATCGCCGGCTGAACAATATCAATTACCGGCTCAACAGATATTTCAATATTATTCCTTTGCTCACGGATGAACAATTCTTCGCTGTCCATTCGGTTGAAGGCACGCTTACAGCGGCAAATGGCCGATCGGACTATGTCTATTATCCTTTCGATCAATATGAAGAGGGGACAAAAGGCACCTACTCCGTGAGATGGGGGGAATTACAACGTTTCGACAGCCGCAACGCGGCAGAATACCTGAATTATCTGATCGAGCTATTGCGCGACGAAAGCCGAGCATTTGCTGCTTTTGGTCAGGATTTCATGGCCGTAACCATAAAGGACTTGAATCAGAACATAGGCCTCATCGACCAGAAGATCAAACAAAACCTGCATCTGCTGCATACCGCGCCCACTTATTTGCTTATTAGTCCAAGGGCGGAAGGAGACACCATATTCGTTCAATACTGGAGCTGCAATGGCGAAGAAGGTAACGGCATTCGCAGCGGCTCGAAAATGGATCTTTATGAGGGTGCGAGTTTTAAAAAGGCAGGCCTGGCACTCATGACGCAGACCACCGGCGGGACAGACAAGCTGAAAAACACTGAGGTGCTGACGGCGTTCAAGTCAGTATTGCTGTCGAGGACTTTCCAGCACATTGGGATCCTAAGCTTAGAATTCCACGTGGACAAGTTGTCG
>JADMIO011089294.1_pt1 | contig 91437 bp, 111 predicted proteins | sample 8958161 | NCBI WGS metagenome assembly JADMIO01 (sample SAMN16585339, study PRJNA669376) | soil metagenome | isolation source: Crop rotation soil | place: USA: Cullars Rotation, Alabama | collected 2011
GCCGCGACTTCAAGTCACGTGAATTCCAAGCTTCGGATCCCACTGTGCTGGAAAGTTTGAGTAAAAGCAGATGTACCATGTTCATCTTTATGCGAAGGTATTCCAAATACCATCACTGCGGGAATTTTTAATTCTGCAATAGAGTGTACTTCGGTTACCACATCAGCAAGTGGAAGCCTTTCCATTCCGGGCATTGAGCTTCCCTGAATTCTTGATTTAAGATCTTCTTGTACAAATATCGGACAGATTAGGTCTCTTGGAGATAATCGTACTTCTTCTAAGAGTTCCCTAATTTTACCAGTCTTTCTCAAACGTCGTAGTCTCAAATTAGGAAAAGACATTATACACAAAACACCCTATTTTAGCAATATAATTTGTTACTCTCTTGTCTTATAATCAAAGAGTCTTGTGACAGTTTTTAGGATTTCAGAATCCCCTTGTTCAGAGGCCTTGCGTAGATTATTCATAGGAATGGACATTATATCTTCAACAATTGCTTGTGTGAGTTGGTCAATAATTCGTATTCTTTGTTCGTCTTTTTCTCCCAACATTGAGAGCGCCTTTTTGAGTTCCTTTACTCGTGCTTGGTCTATCTCCTTGAAGACATTAGTTACGATTGGCTCTACCTCAAGTCTTTTCATTGCTGCTTCTACTACAGGTAATTCTTCATTAATTATATGCTCTGCTGATGATACTACTCCCATTCTGTTTTTCATGTTCTTTTCGACCATCTCTGCAATTTGATCAAGATTCATCACCTTGACTTTGTCTATTGTTGATACCTTGTCATCAACAGTTCGCGGATTGGAAAGATCCATTATGAGCATTCCATTTTTTCTAGACTCCATTGCTTCTTGTACTCGTTCATGCGTAACAAGAAAATATGGTGCAACCGTAGCTACAAACAGTACATCTATTGATTTGAAATTTGCAGTGGCTTGCTCAAATTGCATTGGTTTTCCACCTGCAGTCTCTGCAAAAGCCTTTGAGCGCTCAAATGTTCTGCTGGTTACAAGAAAATCAATATCTCTTTTTTTGAGTGATTTTGCAACAAGACTTGCTGCCTCTCCAGTTCCAATCAACAAGATATGTTTTGATTTTAGGTCGTCAATGTTTTCTTCTGCAAGATTTACTGCCATGGAACCAATCGATATGCTACCCTTACTGATGCCCGTCGCCTGACGTACACGAGTTCCAATTTTTATTGCCTTGTCAAATAACGTATTGAGATTATCCCCAGATGCCTTTAGTCCCTTTGCCGTACTGATTGATTCTTTTACTTGACCAAGTATCTGTTCCTCTCCAATTACTAGAGAATCAAGACCAGATGTGAGTTTAAGCAAATGAGTGTATGCATCAGTTCCCTGACTTATCTCAAGGTTTTCCTTGAATGCATTTTCTTCAAGTCCTGCAACAGACGCCCATGTTTTTTTTATTTTGGCAAGATCTGCAGAATTTGTACATCCAAAGAGTTCCACTCTATTACAGGTTTGTAGTATGACACACTCTTGCAATCCCGAATGCTTTAGAAATGATTCATAGGCAGAATCTAGATCTGGAAAAGTAAATCTTTCAAGCATGTGAATTGGAGATTTTCTAAAAGTAACTCTAGCGTTGATTACATCACTTGTCATATTAGATCACCTAACATTGCCATAACCCGCTTCTGTGCTTTTTTTAGATTTCCGTCTCGTATTAATTGTTTAACCTGATTGTCATTCATGACACTGTAGAGGAACTTTTTTCGTTCGGGAAACGTAGGAAGCTTGTCCTTTACTGCCTTTCTTGCAAAATCCTGTAATTTTATGTGGTAAATGTCCTCTTTTTTTATTACTTTCTTAAAGATCTCTTCTGCCTGAAGTTTTAGTTTTCTTGCCATGGCAGGACTTCGTCCACCTGTAGATACTGCAATTTGGACAGTATCCTCGATGTTTATCACAGAACCAAATGCAAAGTCACTTACTTCTGGATCGTCTGCTGCATATGCATAGCATCGCATGGATTTTGCCTGTTCTACAATTTTACGATTAAGTTCCTTGTCATCAGTCGTTGCCAAGACCATGAACGGTTTGTATTTTTTTAGAAAGTTTGCGTTGACAAGCCTCATCTTTTTGAAGGAGATCTTTTTTTGTTTGACATAGTTTTGGATTTGCCTGTTGGTTGAATCGCTGATAAGAAGAATCTCACACTCTTGGGTCAGTAACGTATTTACTTTTTTGAGGCCCTCATTTCCTCCTCCTACTACAATAACCAAATTTCCTCGAAGATTTAGATCAATTATCAACGGATCTTCGCTGACTAGAAATGATATTTATAGATTCTATGACAAACTAGGTAACGTTTTTAATTGTAAGATAGGTTTTCCATGTCACATGGACAAGCTGGACAAAGAGATTCTAAATGAGATCCAGTGGACTTTTCCTTTGACTCCAAAACCCTATGAGGTTATGGCAAAGAAGTTTGGCCTGTCTAACGAAGAGTTGATGAAAAGACTCGTATCACTAAAAGAAGCAGGTATAATCAGACAGATTAGCGCAATATTTGACACACGAAAACTAGGATACAAAAGTGCACTTGTTGCAATGGCAATAGACCCAGACAAATTAGATGATGTAGCAAATCAAGTAAACAGACACCCAGGTGTAAGTCACAATTATGAGAGAAATCACGAATACAACTTGTGGTTCACTCTTGCAGTACCTCCAGGATCTGACCTAAAGACAGAGATTGACAAGTTTTCAAAGTTATCAGGGATTCAAAAAACAAGACTGCTTCCAACAATCAAGCTCTTCAAGATTGGAGTAAAACTTGAGATGGTGGAAGAAAAAAAATCAGACATTAAACCATCAGAGGAGAAGAAAAAGATTACAGATGCCAAGTTTGTTGCAACAGAAGAGGAAAAAAACTACATACGCGAACTACAAAAAGATCTAGAGATAGTTGAAAGACCATTTTTAAAATCTGCACAGAAACTTGGAATAACTGAAGATCAAGTTCTTGAAAAGATAAGACAATATGAAGAGACAGGAATAATGCGAAGATTTGCAGCCATCTTAAGACACAGAGAAGTTGGTTTTACTGCAAACGGTATGATAGTATGGAAAGTTCCAGACGAAAGAATTGAAGAAGTTGGTGCCAAGCTTGGCGCATTTCCACAGATAAGCCATTGTTATCAGAGACCAGTATACCAGGACTGGCCATACAGCGTGTTTTCAATGGTTCACTGCAAATCAATTGCAGAAGCAGAAGACATGGCAAAAGAGATTCAAAAACAAGTAAATGTCAACGAGTACAAGATTTTATTCAGTTCTAGAGAATTCAAAAAGACCCGTGTTGAATATTTTGTAGAACACGAGTTTAACATCGAAGATCCAATTACGGCATAGTTATTTTATAAAAATCCTAAGAGAGCTCAACTAGTGACTCTGTAGCAGATGCTAGTGTTACCTTGATTGAGATTATCTTGCTTTTGTACATGAAGAACTTTTTTCCAGACAAATTTGTATCCCCTGAGACACGCACAAGTCCAGAATTGTGTAGCCTGCGAACCCACCTATACACCTGGGTAAGTGGAATCCCAGACATTACGCTGATATCATATGCTGATTTTGGGGCGTCAATTGTAGACCTTAGTATCTGCATGGCTTGGTCGTTTGCCATTATTTTTAAAATATTGTCCGCATCTTTGTTTTCAAGAATTCGGCCTTGTTGTAGTACTTGCATGGGTACAGTACCAAGGCATAAAATATAACAAGAGCGATTAGACTGTATTCATTTGCAAGCAGATGCAATCATTTGCAATTATTCATTCAGAAAACTTGAATGACATCATGCCTGAGTTATACTCAAAATCAACTTTTTTCTCCAAGACTTCTCGGAAGATCAAGCCAAGCACCGTAGTATGATACAAGGACCAGTTCTCACCAAGATCGTGCTTTATGATAAACGTATGAACATTATCTTTGATATTATGATTTATTTCAATTGATGATGCACGCATTCTTGCTTCAAACCAAGTGATAAACGAGTTCAGGTTAAAGTCACCTTGCATAAATAATGCCGTATCCCGTACAACGTTTTTTCCAATACGAGTTGCCATTTCAATGGTGTGCTCCTTTGTCATATTTCCAAAAAGTTCCAGGATGATTGGTTTTGCAATTGGAATCATCCCCACCTTTGCTTCATACATGTCCCACTCTACGTATCTTTTGAATATGTGATTGACAAATGTATTGAGACTGGTTTCGCGATGTTCGGATTCAGAGCGAAGTTTTTTGAGCACATCTTCATCTATTCGAAACGTCATCGTTGACGTCTTTTTTTGATTGAGAGACACTACCTACGTTGATCCTCTTTGAATATAATTTGTTTTATTTTGTCTAGTATTGGAATCTAGGCAGTTTGTACAGAGGCCTTTAGATCATATGAAGGCCATTGATTGAAGAGTCCAATTATCTCGTTTTTGTCACTATCACTTAGATACTTGCCATCAGACATTGCGGCAAACATCTCAATCTCTTCTTCACTTACAACAGTAGGCAATACAGATGATACCGGTCCTTGAGATAAGATGAATTTGATTGCAAGTTCAGTAATGTTCAAGCCGTTTCTTTTTGCCACAGGCATCAATTGGTCTACTTTCTTTAGCGCCTCTTGTACCCAGTTACCACTTCGTACAGAACGGTGGTCCTTTTCGCTGATCTTTGTATCTGCGTTGACTTTACCTGTCAATATACCAGATGCGTCAGGAACACGGACCAAGATTCCAACGTTGTTCTTTTCTGCTTCTTCAATGAGTGTATTTCCAGGATTTTGCTCAAGAATGTTGTAGACAGTCTGGACTGCTGCAGTGTTTGTTACTTTCATAGATTCAAGCCCCTCTTGGGTCCACCCTATGGCAGGACCAAGGGCAATTTGATAACTTTTGATTATTCCTTCCTTTGTCTTTTTGTCTAGGAATTCAAAAATTTTCTTATCCCGTATTGTATGTATTTTTGGATTGTGTAATCCATATACATCAACGTAATCGGTTTGTAATCGTTCAAGACTTTGCTTTAATGCAAAATCTGTAAATTCAGTTGTGAACTTTTGTGGAAGTTCCTTGTGACCTATCTGTTCGTTTGAATAAATGTCATAGCCATATTTTGTAGACAATACAACTTGGTCTCTCATTCCAGAAAAGACCTCGCCTATTAGCTTCTCACTTTTTCCCCTTCCATAAATATCTCCTGTCTCAAAATAATTAATCCCTAGATCAAATGCACACTTGAGCATCCTCTTGGCTTCATCATCTTCAATTTTTTTACCCCACCAATCTAATCCAAGCGTCCATGCGCCAAATCCAATTTCAGATACTGAAATTCCACTCTTTCCTAGTTTTCTATATTTCAATTTACGATACTCCTAAACTCTGACAATTTTTGTTGAAGCTCTGCTTCATTTAAAACAGCTGATCCAGGTTCTGTATTGACATTTAATTCTATCCAAGATTTGCAACCGTGATATTCAGGAAGAACTGGAATCTCTGTTGGTGCAACCTTGTACACCTTGAGAAATATTGCAGTCATTGGTTTTTGCGGCATCCAGTTCATTCGCTCAACCATATACGAGTCACTCCAGATGTGAAAGTCTGACAACTCTTCTATTTTTTGCATTGAGGATACATCATGTTCTGCAAGCACTTCGGCATAAGACGTGATTTTGTTAAAACCATCTCGTGGTTTTTGTTCTCGCACATCTGCAAGATACCTGTAAAATTGTGATTTCAGAGATGAGTTATCCTGGTGTTCATACGTGGGAAAGAGAGCAAATTTTTTGTCCTCAACCTTAAACCCAGAGCGGGTTTCAAGTATGCCTCCCTTTCGAAGCAAAACGGTTTGGTCTCCATTTTCAAGTGCTGTTATTACAGTAGCCCATTCTTTTAGTGCCTTCATCACCCAAGACTCCTAATCAGAGGAACAATGTCTTTTTTGACACAAACAATCATTGGCGTATCAACTGCAATGTATCCACTGACTCGAGTTTCCCTCAAGTCCATTATCAGGTCTTGAAACTTGTGTAAGGTATCAGTCTCAAATGCAAGCATGAAATCTTCATCGTGTATTCCAAATGAGTATGTCGTATTGAGCAAGACTTCGGGATACTTGTGTCCAACCTGGATGTGTTCTGCCATCATTTCTTTTCTTTTGTCAAGAGGCAACAGATACCACTCTCGTGTTTTTATGAAAGGATATACTACAACGTATTTTTTCTGGTCCTCTCCACCAAGCCAACCACGCGCTGTTGGATTATTGGCATACATTGACGGTCTTGTGCTGGATAAATACACATGAGTTGGTACAATGTATTTTCCGAAAACTGTAAGGTATAGTTTTGATACGACATCTTGAATTTTTTCAACAGAATCAGATACAAACCAAAACAGAAACTCTGCATCATCTCGTAGGCCCAGAGTAGAATATGTCCTGTACTTTATTTGTGAATTTTTAAGAACGATTTCTACTTCTTTTGCCGATTCCTCTTTTGCAAGATCTGCCATCCAGCGCCATTTTGGGTCTACCTTGAAAAATGAAAAATTGAAAAATTGTCGTGTCTGTTCGCTCATGAAGACTAGATTTATTGTCACCTTATTTAAAATCTGATCAAATAATCAGGTTTGAATTCTGATACTGGAATTTATGAGATATCTTAAATTAGCGAAAAAAGTAGAAAAAGACATGAGCAGAAACACCAAGATGGCAATAGGAATCGGCTCCATTTTTACTGCATTTACAGTTGTAATGATAATCCTTGTTCTCCAGTCATACTGAGTCCAAAGTTCAAAACTGATCGGATCCATTAAATGATACAGCCAAGTTCTTTAGAAACATGGTAATTATCAAGCACCAGCCAATAAATGAGATAATAATTCATGAGCTTGTCAAAGTCAACAGCATTGATGACTTTCTAAGCATAAAGACCAACAATGTTCCATTGGGTAGTTCTGCACCTCCAGCACGCTGGGCAGATGGCATACTGTATGAGCCACAAGGTTTTCCTCCCACACCTGAGATAATCAAGGATCAGATTGAAGGCAAGATACATTTTGCGGCAATAGAATACACCGAGATGCCACAATACAAGCAATATCTAAAAAATAACAACAACAATGTACTTCTGCCAATAATTGACATGTCACACAACGCGGCAACAAAACAGATTGCCCAGTGGTTGAAAGGTCAGATAATTTCCAAATAGAAATTACAAATCGGGTAGAATCCAGATGGAAAAATTAGTATCTTCTAAATTCCTAATTTTTCTTCAATGTTTTCTAGTCTATCTTCGAGTGCTTGTAATCTGTCCTCGATTGATGCATTGCGACCATTTGGATTTTCTCTGATCAGTCGTTGAAATTGTTCTTCAATGATTTGTTTTACTTTGTTTTCATCTAGCATTTACATAGATGAGTATTCCTTGTTTTTATCAATATTGAAAGAGTCAAACCCTGATATCTTAGAAATACTATCAAAACACTTATTATTTGAGAATGGAAAATTTTGTTAAATGCCAAGCATAGACCAACTGAACAGACCACAAAACAAGCTAGAACCAATCGAGGGTGTAATCGAAAGCATTAGCGAACCAAGAACTGTAAACCTAAAAACTGGTGGACAGGCTCAAGTCGCAGATGCACAGCTAAAAGATGAAACCGGACAGATAAAGCTCAGCTTGTGGGATGCACAGATAAAAATGGTAAAACAAGGTTCCAAAGTAAGAATCGAAAACGGATACATTTCCACATTCAGAGGCGAAAATGCACTCAATGTTGGAAAGTTTGGAAAACTAGTAGTATTAGAATTTTAGACATATCTGTTGCTAGATTGATTCTTCCCCTTTCTCCAATCTATTACGCTAAGTACTGCGCCAGCTAGTATTACAATAATTCCAATAATTAACAAGAATCCGGCTTCTGCCAATGGCAATATATTTTTGACAAATGGCGAGTTGGGGTCAGTCAATGCCTTTGACTTTTCAGGGTTTTCGGTGAACAACATCACTACTGTAATTGGCTCCTTGCCCGTGTTTTCTACGTTAAAACTGTAGGTATCTGCCTTTGGCACATCAAATGATTTTATGAAAACTGGGTCATTGTCTGTAAATGAACCAAACTTGTCTCCGAAGATATTTGAAATTGATATTGCGACTACATCATTTGGGTTATAATCCATAATGTGAACTCCCCACATCAGAGGCACGTGGGCGGAGGTTGCAGTATGCGAAAAAGTGTAGACGGTTCCTGCATCAAGTGTTACTTTATCAGACACATTATCAAAGAGACTTTCTGGTGATGGAAAAAAATCTGCACCAGAACCGTCAGATGGCATTTGAGGCATAACAGAATATGCAATAGATGCCGCAATCACAATCATCACAGCTCCTGCAATTGCAACTATGGGTCCACGTTTTTTCATGGTTAACTAATGTATCCTAGTTTCTTATCATGCTGCGGCATTGGCAGCGAATCGCCTCCAGCTCTTTGTCCCCCCATTTGCTCCTCGATTGTCTTTACAAGATGTTCTGTATCTTGTGCTTTTTTTGTGATTCCTGTCAAGTCAAGTTTTAGGTTTGTCATCTTGACTAGTGTTTCAAGTACAATTTTTGATGCCTTGGCATCTACAACATATCCAGATGTTTCGCCAAGAAGGCAGATTCCTGTTATCCCTTTTCGTTTTCCCACACCAATTATGAGTCCGTTCATTCCGGTTATGCTTCCACTGTTCATTACAGAGACACCATAATTTTGAAATTCATTTACAATTTTCGGAATGGTGCTTGTTCCATATACTTTGGGAGTTTTAGAGAATGCACCAGTGATGTATGCAGCAAGAGTATAGATTGTTTTTACTCCTAGTTTTTCGCAAATTTTTGCAATCTCTTCTGCCATTTCATATTCGCTTTCTGGAGTCACAGGCTGTGCATCCCCACTTAATAAAACAAGGTCATTTGTTACTCCCTTGGAATAGTAAAACGTGTTTTTCATTAGATCTGTGGTTCCATCTGGCTGTATCAGTACCTGTGGAGGAAATGATGATGAAAACATGTTTGCAAATGGAACTGCTTTTAATTCATCAATCATGTGATCGATTGCAAGTTTTCCGACATAACCACTTCCTGGAAATCCGCAGATAAGAGATGGATTTTTGAGCTGTGGCATCTCTGTTATTTCTACAACAATACGTTGAGGAAGAGACAATACCGTTACGGAAAAATTAATTCAATATTAATGATACTTAGCTATCATACTAAGAAATTTTACTTTTGTGTGTACAGCTAGTGGTCTACATCATGCTTGTCATGTGAAGTAACAACAGCATGATGAGTCATAGGAGGATAAGCATCTAGTGCATCCATTAGATCTTCAAAATAAGGTGGAATGGAATTAAACGGATTTGGCATCGCGCCATTTGTCACATACATGTAACCAACCGAATTTGAGGCATCAAATACAAATGACTTGTCCAGATTATCAATCTCAAACGCTATGATTGAAAAGTTATTTTTGTCATAATTTTTGTGCCATCCTGCAAGAGATAGAACTGGAGGCAATGTGTTTTTTTCATAAATTACAATATTGTCTACGGTTTTGATATAACTTGGCTTTGTATCGACTCCTGCATTACCAACCGTAAATGTAAGACCAAGTGACTTTGCAAAATGTGTAAGGTTTGCATAATAGATTTCATTTCCCGGTACATTTGACATTTGATCAAAGAATATGCCGTTGACATTGTACCAGTTCTTGTAGTTTGTTATCTCATTTTTTACATCCGTACTATTTCTTGTTCCATAGTCTGTATACACATAACCTAATACAGATATGTCACGTGATTGCATTTTTTGTATCCCATCTACATAATCGTCATTTTTTACTTGCCCTGAACCGTTAAGAGGATTAATTATTACTATCATCGGTACTTTGTGATGTTTTATTTTTTCTTTTATCACATCATGCCATGTACTTCCAGGATGAACATAGAGTGGAAGTATGACTCCAGTTGACGAGTGTACTGCAAATGCTGTTTGCGATAGAGAAAAAATCATGACACTCAATAAAATTACAAAAATTACTTTGGCGTACATGCCATACCAACCATTACAGTTTTCCATACCATACCACTTGTCATACCAGTTAATCCGAACATGAGTACAGAGGCCAAAATGGTGTGCTATCTAGTAGATACCTTTCGGTCAATGTTTGCTCATTAACAATTATTCTGTTTGGTCAGATATCTGATTATGCGTAGATTCTTCTATATTATTAAGACATTAGGGATATACAGTAAATGTAAGCAAATATGCTAACTATCGTCTAGATTTTTTCTTTGATCTACGTTTTGCAGATCTGGTTTTTCTTTTTGATGTCTTTGTTACCTTTCTTTTAGATTTTTTTGCTACTTTTCTTTTTGGTGCCTTAGCCTTGCGCTTTGCTTTTTTAGCAGGTCTTCGTTTTGCTTTTCTTGCCTTTGCCTTTCTTGCTCTTGCTAGTGCAAGTTGTCTTGCCTTGTTCTTTCTTCGCTGAGCTGCAAGTGCTGCCATTCTTTTTCGTTTCTTGGCTGCAAGTGCTGCAAGTCTCTTTCTTCTCTGAGCTGCAATCTCTGCTAATTTCTTTTGGATTGATGCCAATGCAATTCCTGCACGTGCTTCAAGTTTTAGAAGAGATTCAAACTTGGGTCGTAGTGCAGCTTCTGCTTTTGTAGCATCCTTTAGTTGTTCAAGTAAAGTAGGCTTTAGATGGCTCTGTTTTTTTAGTTGGTCCTCAACTTTTGCCTTTTCCTTTTCGCTTGATTCTATTGCCTTTTCCAATCTAGTATGAGTAGAATCTCTTTCTTTTATCTCGGAATGTAATTCGGATATTTTTTCATCAATATACTTTAGTCTTTCAGTAACAGCATTCTTGTCTTCAGACCCATACTCACTTTGCTGGGTTGCCTGGTCTTTTGCATCATGCTCTTGCTGTAGCCTACCCTCGGCTGCAATTTTGAGCCTCTCAATGCTTGCTTTTTGGGACAAATGTTGGTTTAAAAGCTGCATTGCATGGTCTTTGGCCCTTGTCAAGTCCTCTTTTTTCTTCTCTAAGGCTAGAAGGCCTGATGATGATCTTCGTTTTTTAGAAATAGCCTCTTTTAGTTTACTTTCGGCCTGTTTTCGCAATTTGGTTATTGCTGCCTTTTTCATACTATGTGATTTTACGAGAGCCTCAAGGGATGTCATGCGATTATGAGCCTTTGTAATCGATTAAGTTTTTGTTATGATCAGTATTTGACATATGAGTTAAAATTTTCAACATATTTTTGATCTTTTTAACAAAATTTTAAGGTGTGGCAAGGGTCACCAAGTAGATTTTATTTACCAAGTACATAGCAAAATCATGGATTTTCATCCATCACAATTACCTGTAGTCCAGTCATTTCAGATCGATGATGAACGAAAGGCCCAGGATCTTGCAGACCAGATGGTAAAACTTGGTTTTTCAACTCAAAAGGGCGCATTCAAAGTTATCATGACAAAGGAGCAAAAGACTGCAAAGAAGATAGGTTTTACAATTATGAATGAGCTTAATTTTGGATTGAAAAAAACAAAACAAGAACGCGATGTAAGATATTGGATCTACAGCCATGATGCAGACCACTATGCCATGGTTCTGATAAGCTCTAAGGTCATGGAAGAATTAGGTTTTTGATCTATCAAAGATAAGTTCTATCTTTAGTTTTCTGGAAACAATATTTGCAATCAATATTCCAAAGACAACACCTGCAATTATTGTCAACGGATATTCTTGCAACAAGTATAACCTGCTTATTGATACCACTGCGGGATATATCCATAATAGATAGCAACCGCGCGGAAATCTCCTAGACAGTGCATACCCAATGATGAATGCAAATATCGTTGTCCTCATGGTGGCTCCTGCAGGAAAAGTACCCTCGATTCCACAAGGAACTCCCACATCAGCACCCGATTTTATTGGCAGATTGGCCCCAAGATAATCAAGCATTGGCTTTTCATACCCAGAATAACATCTCATATAGGCCACAACCATGCTGCCTACCAACAACGAGAGGAGCAGGACAAGACCTAGACGCCTTGTTCTTTTTATGATAAACAGTATGATGCTGATAAATATAGGATACAGCACCCACCCAAGTTCTGTAAATACATCCATGGTAATGTCTACGACAGGATTTCCTACAAGTTTTGAAAGCGTTGTTTCAAATCCTGTATCATATACGAACAGAACTTTTGCAACAGCAAGATAAAGCATTATTACAAATGACAATAGCAATAGGAAGAAAGTTCTACTACGTGTTTCAAAGACCCAGCTTTGCATTGAAATTCTCTCCTTGATACAACATCTAAGCATTGCTTTGTATGACCATATTAAAATTAGATTGCTTACCTTGGAATCAGTCTACATACAAAACCAGATCAGTTAGATGAAAAACAAGATGGTACAGACTGACATGTTTTTGATTCTGGACTAGTTCAAAAAATATTTGGATTGCTTATAGAATTCATTTATTTTTTTATACATACATGTTTGCATGATCTTCTGTTTATCTCCAAATGATAATCATCTTTATTTTTTTATGCGATTACTGTACATAGATTTTAGGAACCGTGGATGTGTCTTGTTTTTGTACGATCACAAGCCAGTCTGACACACCCTAACATCCACGGTTCTGGAAAAATCTATGTCATATTATAATACACACAAGACATCAAGTGATTTGAAGATTTTTACATGAGAATCTACTAGATAAATTTGCATATACAGTTACAAAAGATCGGTAAGAAAAACCAAATAAAGAAAAGACGACTAAAAGATTTTAACCACATCAAGAGATAGGAACAACATTGAGAATCTTAACAATCAACGACTTTGACACAAAGGGCAAGACGGTATTTCTCAGAGTAGACATGAATTGCCCCGTAGATCCAGTTACAATGGATATCATTGAGACAAGCAGGATAAAGGAATCCACCGAGTCCCTAAAAGATTTGGAGGGCGCCAAGGTAGTGATAGGCTCACACCAGGGAAGAGTGGGCAACAAGGACTATACAAGCATGGAAAAGCATGCAAAGGTCCTAGAGCAGATACTTGGCCGCAAGATAAAGTACATTGAAGATGTGATAGGGTCTGACGCACAACGCGAGATTAAAAACATGAAAGATGGTGATATTATACTGCTTGACAACCTAAGATTATGTGCAGAGGAGAACTATGAATTTTCAGCCTCTGATGCATCTAAAACAATAATGGTAAAAAGACTTTCAAAGTTATTTGACATCTGTGTTCTTGATTCATTTCCAAGCTCACACAGATCACATCCATCAATAATTGGATTTGCACATGTTCTTCCATCATGTGCTGGAAGACTGGTAGAACGCGAAGTCAGAAAGCTTGATGAAATAATGACTGTTGCCAAGGGACCACATGTACTTGTACTTGGAGGCTCCAAGGTAGTCGATAGGCTTGAAGCAATAAAGGAATTGATTCAAAACGGCAGGGCAGACCAAGTTTTGCTTACAGGTGTAATTGCCAATGTCTTTTTGAGGGCACAGGGAAGAATCAAGTTCCCACTTGGAATCAAAAGAGAAGAAGAGGTAGTTGCAAAGGCACATGCATTGATTGGTGAATATCCAGATGTATTTTCAGTTCCAGTAGATATTGCAGTGGAAAGAAATGGAAAAAGAGAAGAGATGGATGTTCGTGAACTTGTAAAAGGCGACCAGATATTTGATCTTGGACCAAAATCAGTTGAATATTACCTAAAATCAATACAGGGTGCTGGAACTGTATTCATGAGTGGCCCTGCAGGATTTTTCGAAAACGAGAATTTCAAGTTTGGAACAGAATCGCTTCTCAGAGGAGTAGCAGACTCGTTTGCAACCACAATTGTAAGCGGAGGACATCTTACTGCAGCATTGAAAAGATACGGTCTTGCCGAGAAGATAAACCACATCAGCACTGCAGGAGGTGCATTGGTGCTATATCTCACAGGTGTAAAATTGCCAATGATTCAGGCATTAGAAGAAGCTGCAACTAGATATCGTTCTAAATAGAGGCCTTGCATTCAGAGTTTGGACAGACCCTAGACTCCATTTTTCCAAGATAAACTTCTTGGTTGCAAGAATTGCATTTCATTTTTTCTACCACATCAAATAGTTTGTAATAGTTTGTGGTAAAGTTTTGTGCGATTTGTCTTATCAGTCCACCATCACGTAATTGGTTAAAGTATTGTTCCACGTCATCTATTGTTACAGCACTGTCAAGGCCGTTGCTTTTGAGCACCTCAAAGATTTCGTCGTTTGTAAATCTCAGATTGGTATCGTTGAACTTTTCAAAAATAATCTTCCTAATCTGGAGAGGTATCACCACATTTGAGGCAGACAATTTAGTAAAGACCTGAGGCTTCTTCTTTAATCTTGTCTGCAGAAGCAGTATCTTTTATTTTATCAACAAGATAAGAATAGAGACCAGACTTTAGAACCTTCAATGATAACAAGGCGCACTTTATCCTGGCAGGGCCAAGGTCATGTAGCCCTAGGTTGTCAAGAATGTCTTCTTTTGTGAGTTTTTTGACATACTCAAAATCTTTTCCCATGATAAGCTCTGTCAAAAGCGATGCACTTGCTTGGCTTATTGCACATCCTTTACCTGTAAATTTCACATCTGATACCTTGTCATCTTTTATGTTAATGTGCATCTCAAGCTCATCGCCACACAATGGATTACTGTCTCGTTGTGCAATATCAGGCTCTGGTATCTTTCCATAGTTTCGGGGATTTCTATAGTAATCAAGAATAATCTCTCTGTAAATATCGGCACTACTCATAGCTTGAACAGCTCCTTTGCTCGGTTAAGAGACTTGATAAAAACATCTACCTCTTCTTTTGTATTATAGATATAAAAGCTTGCGCGGGATGTTGCAGAAACATCTAGTCTTTCCATCAATACTTGTGCACAATGATGACCAGAACGAATAGCAATTCCATCCTCGTCAATTATAGTAGCAAGATCATGTGGATGAATATCTCCCAAATTGAAAGATATTACACCGCCTCTTTTTGTTACATCCTTTGGACCATATAGTATGATTCCCTTCATTTGAGAAAGTTTGTCTAACGCATATTTTGTCAACTCCATTTCATGTTCTCGCACCTTGTCCATTCCTATTTTATCAAGATAATCAAGTGCTGCCGCAAATCCAATTACGTCTGCAATGTTTGGAGTTCCTGCCTCGAACTTGTATGGCAAGTCATTCCATGTAGTTTCATACTTGTGAACTTCTCGTATCATGTCTCCACCACCATTGAATGGGACCATCGCAGAAAGCAATTCCTTTCTTGCCCACAAAACTCCAACTCCGGTAGGACCTAACATCTTGTGTGCAGAAAAGGCAAAAAAGTCACAATCAAGTTTTTGTAAATCTACTTTAAGATGTGGAACAGATTGTGCTCCATCAACTAGCACTCGCACTCCGTGTGCCTTGCATCTTTTTATTATTTCTTCAGAATTTGTTATTGTTCCAAGCACATTTGACATTTGACTAAATGTTACAATCTTTACTTTTCCTGTCTTGAGATAGTTATCTAGATGATCAAGGATTAATTCTCCATTGTCATCTACTCCAATGTATTCTAGTTTTGCACCCTTTTCTTTTGCAACAAGCTCCATGGAACGATATTGCTGTGGTGCTCGTATTCTGTAGTTACTATGATATCGTCCTTGTTGATGTTTTGTCGTCCCCATGCATAGGCAACAAGATTGATTGCCTCAGTTGTACCTCTCACAAAGACAATCTCTTCACGGTTTTTTGCATTGATGAATTTTGCTATCTTGTCTCTCGTGGTTTCGTATGCAAGTGTTGCCTCTTCAGCAAGCTCATGGACTGCCCTGTGAATGTTAGAATTGTAATTCATGTAATAATTGCTAATTGCCTCAATCACTTGGATTGGCTTTTGAGTAGTAGCTGCATTGTCAAGGTAAACAAGAGGTTTGTCTTTGTGTACTTTACGTTTCAGAATTGGAAAGTCATTTCTGATTTCTTCTATGTTTATGAAACTTGTTTGCAATTTAGTTTACCTCAATGTAGATCTCGTTTTGTTCTATTTTAACATTGTAGATTTTGAGTGGTACTTCAGCTGGAAGATTTTCTGGGACACCAGTCTTTAGATTAAATGTAGACAAGTGCAATGGGCATGTGACGCCCTCTTCTGTCAGTATTCCAGTGGACAGGTCTGCATCGGCGTGAGTACAGATTCGGTCTGATGCATATATTTTTCCATCAAGATTTGCAACTAGAATTTTTTTGTCTTTGTAATCAAAGTCAAGCATCTCGCCTTTCTTTAGTTGACTTGACTTGCAAACATTAACCCAATTGGACAAGTTATCACCTGTATTTGTAATGACTTTCAAATGTGTCAGTCTCGCGATATCTTGTTTCTTCAACTTCAAGCATAGCCTTGAGTTGTTCATCGGTCTTAATAGTAAGATTTCGTCCTGCCCACTTGGAATCAATCAGATAACTTATCCATGCACGAACTTGGTATGACATTTTTCTTGAGAGTGGCTCAAGGAACCCTTCTACAATTATTTTTTGGGCATCAGACTTGCTCAAGCATCTTGTTGCAAGATAGAAAATTTGTTCTTCATCCATTTGTGCAACTGATGCAGAGTGTGTTGCCTTGACATCATTTGTAAATATCTCAAGCCCTGGTATAGAATCAGATTTTGCACCCTTGTCAAGTAAGATTGAATGTCCTGAAAGATATGATTCTGCATGGTGTGCATCTTTTTCAATTCTTATCATTCCCTTAAACAATGATTTTGCAGTATCTTTTAGGACAGACTTTTCTAAGACTCTGCCAACTGTAGATGGTGCGTTATGAATCAAGTTTGATGCCAAGTCATATGACTGGTTCTTGTTTCCAAAAACCACTTCGGTGTCCTGTGCAGTTGCACCTTGGCCATTAAGGAAATTATCGACTTTGTATCTAGAAAGATGGGAGCCAAACAATCCAAGATACCAATTCATCCTTCCGTCACGCTCTATTCTTGCAACTCGCGAAGAAAAGTTGACAGCTGTTTCATCCATTGCCTGTAGTGTAATCAAGTCAAATTGGCTGTTTGGGCTGATGGATACGTCAAGCAGTTCAAGATATGCCTGTTGCTTTGGTGCTTGCGGTGCATAGATCTCTTGGACAATTGATGCCTTGCTGCTGTCCTCTGCAACTATGATGTTTCGCGAAATAGTAGAGGTCTGGTCAAGTGAGAGTGATGACACCAGGTGAATTGTTTTTTCAACAATGAGGTTTCGTGGAACATAGATGAATATTCCAGAATTGAAAAATGCGTTGTTTAGTGCAATGTACTTGTCTCTGTTTGAATCAGTTTGCTCAAATGACTTTTTTATCTTGTCACTGTGATTTGTGATTGCGTCCTGGATTGAACACATTACAAGACCTTTTTCTTTTAGATCGGATGGAATGTGTATCTTGTGTATGTTTGTACCAATCTGAACTATACTTGGGTTATCACCGATTTCTGCCAGTCTGTCTTTTACAAAATCTGGAACTGTACTGTCAGAGCTAAGAGAGAATGTTATCTGTTCTGGATCCATTTTATTTGCATCGCTGTACTTGTTGTATAACGGAGAGACTTCTTGTGGAAGTTGCTGAAATATTGCAAAAGCATTCTTGCGATATTCTCTTAACCATGCAGGATCATTATTTGCTTCTGAAATTTCTTCTATGTGACTAGAGCCAAGTTTAGACAGAACAAAAGACGACATTTTACATCACAAATTGACGCAATCGGCACTAGCCGACTGAGCCATCCATTTCCATTTTAATCAGTCTGTTGAGCTCTACTGCATATTCCATTGGGAGCTCTTTGGTAAATGGTTCGATGAATCCATTTACGATGAGTGTGAGTGCTTCTTCTTCAGTGAATCCTCTTGTCATGAGGTAAAAGATTTGTTCGTCACCAATTTTTCCAACAGTTGCTTCGTGTGTTACTGTTGCATCTTCTTGGTTGATTTCCATGTATGGATAAGTGTCAGTCTTTGATATGTCATCTAGCAATAATGCATCACATCTAACAGAAGCCTTGACATCTGTTGCACCTTTTGCTACATGCAATAATCCTCTGTATGTTGTTCTACCATTACTTTTGCTAACTGATTTTGAAGTTGTTCTAGATGTTGTATGTGGAGCAAGGTGTACCATCTTTGCACCAGTATCTTGGTGTTGGTTCTTTCCTGCAAATGCAATAGAAAGTGTTTCACCATGTGCATGAGGTCCCATGAGATAGATTCCAGGATATTTCATTGTGAGTTTGCTTCCAATGTTTCCGTCAATCCATTCTACACGTGCACCTTCGTATGCATATGCTCTCTTTGTAACTAGATTGTAAACATCATTACTCCAATTCTGAATGGTTGTGTATCTTAATTTTGCACCTTTCATTGCAATCAATTCTACAACTGCAGAGTGTAGAGATTCTGAGGAATATACTGGTGCTGTGCATCCTTCGATGTAATGTACTTCTGCACCTTCGTCTGCAATGATAAGAGTTCTTTCAAATTGACCAATGTTTTCTTTGTTGATTCTAAAGTATGCTTGTAATGGTAGATCTACCTTTACATTTTTTGGAACATAGATGAATGATCCTCCACTCCATACAGCGCTGTTAAGTGCTGCAAATTTGTTATCCTCTGGTGGAATTACTTTACCAAAATATTTCTTGAAGATCTCTGGTTGCTCTTTTAGTGCAGTATCAGTATCCAAGAACAATACACCTTGTTTTGCGAGATCTTCTCTTAGACTGTGATATACGACTTCAGATTCGTATTGTGCACCTACACCTGCAAGAAACTTTTTCTCTGCTTCTGGAATTCCCAGCTTGTCAAATGTTGCCTTGACTTCAGATGGAACATTGTCCCAGTCTTTTTCTGTTTTTTCAGAAGCTTTTGCATAATAGAAAATATTGTTAAAATCAATCTGTCCAAGTGAGCCTCCCCAGTTTGGCATTGGCTTTTTCATGAAAATATCATATGAGCGAAGTCTAAAGTCTAGCATCCATTGAGGCTCGCCCTTCATTCTGCTAATTTCTTCAACTACTTCTCTTGACAGACCCTTTTTACTGGTGTAGACATACATTTCAGTAGAGTCTTTGAAATCGTATTTACTATAATCCATGTTAAGGTTCTCAGAAGTCATACAATTGTCATAACCCCGTTATGTTATAAAAAAGTTACACCCCACTTCATACATGTACAGCGGAGTAGGCCAAGCTAAATGAGATCAAAATGAAAAAAATAATTAAAAAAACAATTAGGTCCAGCTAAGAAAAGATATTCCAAGATCTTAGAATCAGGTTTAGCTCCAAACTTTTTCTTGGAAAGTCCATTTCTTGTTTAGTAAAAAGTTTCCAACAGATGCAATTGCAACTGCCAAGAACAATGCAATGGAGTAGTTCAAGTGTCGTAGTTCTACAAGACCGTATACCATCAATAGTTGGAAGACTGCACCGATTCCACTGAACCCCATGAACAATCCATATTGCAAAATAGTTCGTTTTGGTTCAAATGTCCTGTCTTCAAATGTCCAAATTTTATTTAGTATAAAGTTTGAGCTCATTGAAAATATTATTCCGATCATGGTAGCATAGATGTACCAGAGATTGGAAAGTACTGCTCCGAACATGAACGAGACAAAATAATTTACCAATAGACCAGATGCGCCAACTGTATAGAACCTTCCAGCCTTGGAAAGGAAATGAACAGATGTACGCCTCTCAGTGGACTTGACAGACTTGCCATATCGGTATAATTTCCAGATGGACTGCAGGTATCCAACTCCTACGGAAAAATCAAGCTTGCTTGAACCTGTTGTTCTATTGATGAAAGTGTATGGGATCTCTTTGACCCGAGCCTCCTTGGCTTTAACAAGAATTTCAAGCAGGATCTTGTATCCAATGGCATCAAATTTTATATTATTTACAATGTGTCGCTTGAATGCAAAAAATCCTGACATCGGATCCTTGATCTTTATTCCAAGACCATGCTGTGCAATCTTGGTTGCGCCTTTGCTGATTAATTTTCTTTTAAACGGCCAGCCAGAGATACCTCCGCCATCGACATATCTTGATGCTACAACTATATCGCAATCAGGGCTTTGTAGTTCTTCAACCATCTTTGGTATAGTTTGAGGAGGATGTGATAGATCGCTATCCATTACAACCACTGCATCACCCTTGGCACATTCTATGCCGGTAACAATGGCAGAGCTTAATCCCCGCTTGTTTTCACGGCGTATTAGCTGGATAGAATATCCAGAGTTTGCAGAGTTTTTTGCATACTCTTCAACAGTTTGACTAGTACCATCAGGAGAGTTGTCATCAACTACGATAATCTCTGCATTCATTTCTCGTGTTAGTGCAGTACGCAGTGAATCAAGTATCTTGATGATATTTTTTGATTCATTATAAGTAGGAATGACAATAGAAAGAGAACGCATCTTAGTTAACATCTCTTTTGATATCGAATTCAAGTTACTTTCTATCATTTCTGATTATCATTCCATTATTAAAATTGCTTTACTTGAAGTGGCTCTTAATTGCCTCAACTGCGCCCTGTACTGTGTGTACATCAGACGTGAAGGGTTTTGCCCCAAATTTCTTTAGTTCATCTGCAGTAAATGGCCCTATAGCAACAGCAGTGGTTTTTTCTAGATGATTGTTCAGTGTTTTCTTGTCCATATCAGACAACATGATGTCAAAAAATGCTCGTACTGAGGATGCACTAGTAAATATTATTCCATCCACTTTATTTTGCGAGAAAAGTTCCTTGAATTCGGTCCAATAAGATAACGCACTAGAAGACTTGACGTCATACAAATAGACTTCTTTTACCTTGAGCCCTATTTTTTTTAGCAGCTGTGCAAGAAATGGAGTTGATGCACCACTTCGTGGAACGATTACTTTTTTTCCTTCTGCATTAAGAAGTGTAAAAACTTCGCCCACACCAACAGATGAAAATCTTTGGGGAACATGCGCTACTTTGATGCCTTCAGCTTCAAGTGCTGCTTTTGTTTTTGGTCCCACTGCAATTACAATAGTATTTGCAACGGCAAGCTGGAGTTTTTCATATTTTGAGATCTTTTTTGCAGTATCAAACAAGAGCTTGACTGCCTTTGAGCTCATGAAGACAGAATAATCCGGATCATCTTTTTTGACTGCATCTAGGAATTCGTCAACCATCTCCTTTCCTTTGCTTACTAGTTCTATTGTTGGCAACGAGATTGCCTTTGCCTTTGCTTTAGACACTAGCTTGGTAAACTCTTCAGAATCTTCCTTTGATCTAGTAATAGCAACAACTTTTCCTTGCATCATTTCATCTCCACCCTATCTTGTCAGAGAGGTTTACCACTTTGCCCACTACAATTATGGACGGGGGTTTTATCTTTGCCTCACTGATTTTTTTAGATATGTTTGAAAGCGTACCTTTAATCATCCTGTGTTCATCAGTTGTTCCATTTTGAATTACTGCTACAGGCGTATTCCTGCTTAATCCTCCACTGATTAACTTCTTTGATATGATCTCAATCCTTGAGAGACCCATCATGATTACAATGGTATCTACTGCCTTTGCAAGTCTCTTCCAGTCAACTACACCCTCGGATTTTTTTGCATCCTCATGGCCTGTCACAAACACTACAGATGATGCAAACTTTCTGTGTGTAAGAGGAATACCAGAATATTCTGCAGAGCCGATACCTGATGTTATGCCAGGAATTATTTCGTACTTGACCTTGTGCTTGCGAAGAAATTCTGCTTCTTCTCCTCCACGTCCAAAGATGAAAGGGTCTCCACCCTTTAGTCTTACAACAATTTTATTTTTTTTCGCAAATTTTACCATCATACCATTTGTTATATCTTGATGTTTGTAGTCATCACCGACATCTCTTCCGACATACATTTTTTCAGCCCTTTTTGGAATCATGGCAACTATTTTTTTGCTTACTAGTCTGTCATAGAGTACAATGTCTGCAGACTTGATAGATTCAACTGCCTTTAGTGTGATTAGTTTTGGATCGCCAGGACCCGCACCAACAATGAAAACTTTGCCTGTCATTTGCTATTCCATTCCTCTACTTTTTCTCTCCAGTCCTTTGCAATATCTGCAATTCCCTTTTCTTTGAGTTCTGTTGCAACTTGTTTACCAAGATCATTTGCTTTGCTTGTTTCTGAATCTTTTTCCACCATTATAGATTTGCTTCCATCTATCGAATACACTATCACTTTTAATTTTAGTCGGTCATTATCTCTTTGTGCAAACGCTCCAACTGGAAATCTGCATCCAGAATCGACAAACATTGAAAGCGACCTCTCTGCCTCTACTGCATTTCTAGTCTCGGGATCCTCGATTTTTTGCAGCAACTCTATCAGTGAAGCATTATCTTTCCTTGATACGATGCCTAGTGCTCCCTGTCCAGGCGAGGGTGGAAACGTATCCATGGATAACTTTTGGAATTTCACATCAAGGCCCAATCGTGAGATACCTGCCTGGGCAAGTACAATACCATCAAACTCTCCATCATGGACTTTTCTGATTCTGGTTTCAATGTTTCCACGAATTGGTTTTACCACAAGATCTGGTCGTACTCGTATAATCTGAACTGCTCTTCTCAAGCTACTTGTGCCAACGAGTGCCCCCTTTTTTATTGTGTTCAATGTGGTACCATCATTTGTGATAAAAACATCATTTGCTTCTTCCCGTACTGGAATGCAAGCAAGAACCAGATCGTCTGGTAATTCCGCAGGAATATCTTTTAGACTATGCACTGCAAAATCAACTTTTTTTTCTGCCACTGCCCTATCAATCTCTTTTTCAAATATTCCTTTTTGGTTTATTGTAAAAAGAGGACGTGCATCAGTATCGCCCTGTGTCTTTATTGTAACTATCTCAAATTCAGTACCAGGAGATTTTTTTTTAAGCTCTGACACTACCCAGTTTGTCTGAGTGAGTGAAAGTTGGCTGCCTCTTGTTCCTATAACATACTTCATGATTTCACCGCTTGCAATGCCTTTTCATAAGATGATATGGTATCTTTGATGTCATCTGTAGAGTGTGCATATGACAAAAATACTGTTTCAAATTGTGATGGTGCAACAAATACTTTATTTTTTAGCAATGTCTCAAACAGTTTTTTGAATTTTAACATGTCTGCTTTTTTTGCAGAAGAATAATCTACTACTTTATCATCGGTGAAAAAGATCTGAAACATTGACGATATTGAATTAATCTGGTGAGGAATTTTCATATCTGATGCCATATCATGAATTGCTGATACCAGCTTGGTACAGTTCTTTTCAAGTTTTGGGTATAATTTTGACTGGAGTTTGTTCATGGTTTTGATAGAAGATACCCCAGCAGTGACAGATACCGGATTTCCTGCGTATGTGCTTGCCTGATAGACCTTACCTTCAGGAGAGAGCATGTCCATTATCTCACTTTTTCCCCCCACTGCTGCAATTGGAAAACCATTTCCTAGTGCCTTGCCAAGTGTTGTTATGTCAGGTTTTATGGAAAAATATTTTTGAGCTCCACCTGGAGACATTCTAAATCCAGTCACTACTTCGTCAAAAATTAGTACAATGTTTTTTTCTTGGGTAATTTTTCTAATGTCATTTAGAAAATTCTTTGCAGGTAAGACCAAACCCATATTTGCAAGAACTGGTTCCACAATTACTGCTGCAACATCATCTTCTTTTTCTACCAATGATTGCAACTCGTCTGAATTGTTATACTGTACAACAAGAGTATTTTTTGATACTTCATCCAAGCTTCCTTCAGATATTGGTATTCCAATGTGTGCTGCACCAGAACCTGCCTTTACCAGTACATAATCGTGTGCGCCATGGTAGCATCCTTCAAATTTTATTATTTTTTTCTTTTTTGTAAATCCCCTTGCCAATCTAATGGCAGTCATGGTGGCCTCACTGCCAGTGTTTACAAGACGGACTTTATTCATGGATGGAAAATTTTTCGATATTAATTCAGAAAGATCTACTTCGATCTCAGTAGGTGCACAGTATAGAGTTCCCTTTTCTAGTTGATTTTTTACATCAGTGATTATTTCTTTTCGTCCATGTCCAAGAAGCAGTGCTCCATATGCGTTGCAGTAATCAAGGTAACGCTTCCCATCTACATCATATATCATGCTGCCCTTGGCCTTTTTTACAAAGAACGGATAAGGATCATAGTATCTCACAGGACTGTTTATGCCAGACGGGATGAATTTTTTAGCACGTGCAAACAGGTTCTTGGAGCTTGACATTTACATGGAAATGAACCGGGTTGTAATTATAATCTATATGGAAAAATGGGATTGTGCTAAAAATTTAGCGGAGTTTTGTCTGGCAGTTTGTAACCAAATCGTTTGAAGGACTGCCAAGGCTACATGTGTTCTGTCCAGTGCCACCCTGGATGATGTTGTGTCCAGTGCCGACAAAGACTTGCATGTTTCCGGCTCCTCCTTTTATGATATTATCACCGTTTCCAGCGTATATGGTATTGGTGCCATTTCCTGCGTAGATGATGTTGCTACCGTCACCTGCAATTACACAATCTCCAGATGGACCCTCGTGGATTACATCATTGCCATCTAGTCCAATTATCAAGTTTGGCACAGATGAGCCGGTTAATGTTTCTGTTCCATTTGTTCCCATCACCAAGTTGTAATCAGATGATGGTTTTCCACATGCAAGAACTGTAACTGTTTGATCTAGTGTCTTTTCGTTACCAAACTTGTCAATTGCAGTCCATTGGATTATGGTTTTACCAATATGGAATAGTCCTGTAGAGTTGCTTGTTATCTTTGGAGTTGTGTCTATTATTCCGGTACCGTTTGCATCGCCTATCACAAGTGGTGTTGCAAATGCTGTTGCATCAGTTGTGATGTTATTAGGAATTACCAAGTGTGGTGGTGATCTATCTACAACTTGAATCAATTGTGTGGCGTTTGCCTTGTTACCAGATTCATCAGTTGCAATCCAAGTGATAGTGGTATTTCCAAATTGGAATAATGACGGAGCATCGTTTGTTGTGGAGGCTACCTTTACGTTATCGCTAGCTGTTGGGCTTCCAATATTTACAATAGTTCCAGTGGAACTTGTTGCATTTACTATAACATCATGTGGTGCAGTTATCTTTGGTGCAGTGGTATCCACTACATCAATTGTTTGAGTGCCATTGGATACATTTCCGGATACATCTTTGGCAGTCCAGAGTACGATACTCTTTCCTAATGGGAATGTCTTTGTTGCATTGCTTGTGATTGTTACTTGTTGAATATCAGTAGCAGTTGCATTGCCTATTGGCACAGAATTATCTTTGAGTGATGTTGCTTCAAAGGTGACATTAGCTGGAACTGTAAGCTTTGGTGCAGTTGTATCCTTTACAGTTATAATTTGAGTGGTGTTTGCCTTGTTACCAGATTCATCAGTTGCAATCCATGTTACTGTAGTCTTTCCTAGTGGGAATACTGCTGGAGCATTGCTGGTTATTGTGACTGGCTCTATGTCGGATACATCTGGCTTGGTTAGAGATATCGTATTGTTATCAAGTGAAGTTGCTTCAAAGGTGATGCCTATTGGAACTGCCAATTTTGGTGCAATAGTATGAACTACGTCTACTAGCTGGGTTGCATTTGCCTTGTTACCAGATTCATCAGTTGCAATCCATGTTACTGTAGTCTTTCCTAGTGGGAATACTGCTGGAGCATTGCTGGTTATTGTGACTGGCTCTATGTCGGATACATCTGGCTTGGTTAGAGATATCGTATTGTTATCAAGTGAAGTTGCTTCAAAGGTGATGCCTATTGGAACTGCCAATTTTGGTGCAATAGTATGAACTACGTCTACTAGCTGGGTTGCATTTGCCTTGTTACCAGATTCATCAGTTGCAATCCATGTTACTGTAGTCTTTCCTAGTGGGAATTGTTTGGGAGCATTGTTTGTAATTGTGACTTGTTCTATGTCAGTTGCAGTAGCGTTACCGATTGATACTGTGTTGTTATCAAGTGAAGTTGCCTCAAAGGTGACGCCTGCTGGGACTGTAAGCTGTGGAGGAGTGATGTTTCGTACATCAACTATCTGGGTTGCGTTTGCCTTGTTGCCTGCTTCATCAGTTGCAATCCATGTTACCGTGGTCTTTCCTAGTGGGAATGTCTTTGGTGCGTTGTTTGTAAGTGAGATCAACTGGACATTGTCAGATGCAGTTGCGTTACCGATTGATACGGGATTATCAGAGAGAGATTTTGCTACAGAGCTAACATCAGAAGGTGCAGTTATCTTTGGTGCAGTGGTATCCACTACATCAATTGTTTGAGTACCATTGGATACATTTCCGGATACATCTTTGGCAGTCCAGAGTACGATACTCTTTCCTAATGGGAATGTCTTTGTTGCATTGCTTGTGATTGTTACTTGTTGAATATCAGTAGCAGTTGCATTGCCTATTGGCACAGAATTATCTTTGAGTGATGTTGCTTCAAAGGTGACATTAGCTGGAACTGTAAGCTTTGGAGGAACTATATTCTGCACCAAAACTGTTTGAGTAGCATTAGATGTATTACCAGATGTATCAGTGACAGTCCATGTTACAGTTGTGAGTCCTATCGGGAATTGTTTTGGAGCATTGTTTGTAATTGTGACTGGTTCAATATCTACAACTGTTGGAGTTCCTAGTGGAACGGTATTATTATCAAGTGAAGTTGCCTCGAAAGTGATACCTGCTGGGACTTTCAATCGTGGCGCTGCAGTATCAACTACATCAATTATTTGAGTACCGTTAGATACATTTCCAGATACATCTTTTGCAGTCCAGAGTACGATACTCTTTCCTAATGGGAATGTCTTTGTTGCATTGCTTGTGATTGTTACTTGTTGAATATCAGTAGCAGTTGCATTGCCTATTGGCACAGAATTATCTTTGAGTGATGTTGCTTCAAAGGTGACATTAGCTGGAACTGTAAGCTTTGGAGCAATAGTATGAACTACATCAATTATTTGAGTACCATTTGCCTTGTTGCCCGATGCATCAGTTGCTACCCAGAGAATGGTTGTCTTGCCTAGCGGGAATGTCTTTGGTGCGTTGTTTGTTATGGTAACTGGTTGAATGTCAGTTGCAGTTGCATTGCCAATTGGCACAGTATTGTTATCAAGCGAAGTTGCTTCAAAGGTGACACCTGCTGGTACTGTAAGCTGTGGAGGAGTGATGTTTCGTACATCAACTACCTGGGTTGCGTTTGCCTTGTTGCCTGCTTCATCAGTTGCAATCCAGGTTATAGTAGTATTTCCAAGTGGAAATTGTTTTGGAGCATTGTTTGTAAGTGAAACCACTTGAACATTATCAGAAACTGTTGCGTTTCCTAATGGAACGGTATTGCCTGCAAGAGATGTTGCAGTTAGTTTGACATCAGAAGGTGCAGTAACTTTTGGTGCAGTTGTATCCTTTATGGTTATAGTCTGGGTTGCATTTGCCTTGTTGCCTGATGCATCAATTGCAGTCCAGAGAATTGTTGTAGTTCCTAATGAGAATGTTTTTGATGCGTTGTTTGTAACAGTAATTGGTTGAAGATCAACTATTGAAGGATTGTTCAATGATACAGTATTATCATTTAGTGATGTTGCTTCTTGTGTTATGCTTGAAGGTGTAGTTATCTTGGGTGCTGTTGTGTCCACTACATCAATTATTTGAGTACCGTTAGATGTGTTACCTGATACATCTTTGGCAGTCCAGAGAATTGTAGTTTTTCCGAGTGCAAATGTCTTTGATGCGTTGTTAGTTATCGTTACTTGCTGGATGTCAGTGGCAGTTGCATTGCCAATTGGTACAGAATTATCTTTGAGTGATGTTGCTTCAAAGGTGACATTAGCTGGAACTGTAAGCTTTGGTGCAATAGTATGAACTACATCGACTAGCTGGGTTGCGTTTGCCTTGTTGCCAGATTCATCGGTTGCTACCCAGAGAATGGTAGTCTTGCCTAATGGGAAAAATTGTGTAGCGTTATTTGTGACAGATTTTATTATTCCATTATCAGTAACTGTTGCATTTCCAAGTGGAACTGTGTTTTGAGCAAGTGATGTTGCTTCAAAGGTTACAGCAGCAGGTGGAGAGATCTTTGGTGCAGTTGTATCTACAATATTTACAAGCTGTGTTGCAGTTTGTGAATTTCCTGATCCATCAGTAGCAGTCCAGGTTACAGTTGTCTTTCCCATTGGAAATACTGAAGGGGCATCGTTTGTAACAGATTTTATTATTCCATTATCAGTAACTGTTGCATTTCCAAGACTTACAACATTGGAAGTTGGACTAGATGCTTCTTGTGTGATGTCAGAAGGAGCATGAAATACGGGCTTGGTCGTATCTTGTACTGTGACAACCTGTGTTGCGGTTGCAGCATTTCCAGATGTGTCTATTGCCTTCCAGGTTACAGTAGTCTGGCCAATTGTAAAGTACGGAGGAACATCATTAGTGACAGACTCGACACCAACTGCATCATTTACAGCTGGTAGTCCGATATCCACAGAATTGTGATCTGGAGACTTTGCTTCAACAGTCACTGGTTGTGGTGCTGTCAATACTGGATGTGTGGTATCAGTTACGGTAATCTTTTGTACAGCTTTTGCCACGTTTCCCCCATTATCGATTGCAGTCCAAGTTATCATGGTAATCCCTAGTGGGAATTTTGGTGGAGCATTGCTAGTGATTGAAGCAATACCGCTGTCATCAGTTCCAGTGGCTTGGCCAATTGATACTGGTGTCAAGATTCCAGTTGCTTCAATTGTCATGTCAGCAGGAGCTGTAATAGACGGAGGAGTGTGATCATTAGGAGCCGTGATTTTGACGGTATTGGCTTGAGTAGTGTTTTGTGTGACTGCTACTTGTTGTGTAGGAGTGGTTGTTTGTGTTTGGTTGACAGTTTGTGTCTGTGTTTGTGTCGTGGTTACAGGTAAAGCCTGAGCCTGGACAAATTTCTGAATTCTGTTATTGTTTGAATCCACAACAAAGACATTTCCGTTCGAGTCTACGGCAGTTGATCGTGGCGTATCAAAAAAGTCAGCACCTGTGCCTTGGCTTCCCCAAGATGTAACAGTATGACCATTAGTATCTAGTTCTACAATTCTGTTATTTCCAGTGTCTGCAACAAAGATATTTCCTGATTTATCTATAGACATTCCAAGTGGAGTCTGAAGATTTGCGCCACTTGAGCCGCTAAAAGATTTCAAAAAGACGCCGTCTTCTGTGAATTTTTCTATTTTATTTCCTCCAGAATCAGCTACATAGATACTTCCTTGTGAATCTGCAGCAACTGCACGCGGAGAAAGAAATTCGCCATCACCTAGTCCACTCTGTCCAATACTAAGCAAGAATTTTCCAGAGCTGTCAAACTTTTCTACTCTGCTATTTCCTGTATCAACAACATAAACATCACCTGTAGGATCTACTGCCACACCTTGTGGAAGTAAGAATTGGCCATGGTTTGATCCTTGGCTACCCCACTTTGTTACAAATTTACCTGTGGTATCAAATTTTTGAATATTATTTTGTGCATTGTCAACAACATAGATTGAATCACTTGTTACTGCAAGCCCTGTAGGTGCATTGAACTGTCCATCACCGCTACCTTTTGTTCCAAAAGTAAAGAGAAAGTTTCCATTGTTATCAAATTTCTCTATTCTTCTATTTCCAAGATCAGTTACATACACATTTCCTGACGAATCAACTGATACTCCTTGAGGAAATGCAAATTGGCCAGTGTTTTGTAGTCCATACGTACCCCATTGTACAGAAAATGATGGGGCCGAGGTAGTAGCCCAAGAATAGTCAAGAAACGTACTTGACAGTACTAGAACCATAATCCCAATTAGAACTGGGTAAGTCTTCAACACGAACAAATTGCAAGATACTAAAAAGATCTCCTAAGTGAGTAATTGTTACAATTTTGGTCAATTCTGGTAAATTAGAATGGCTTGTTGACTTCTCTTGTGAATACGTAACTTGCAAGAGCAACCATGATTACCACAAAACCCGATATTACAGCCAACTCGATTGCCACAGGCACCAATTGGACCGTACCAGTCATCATTTGTCGTATGAGAAGTACTGCATATGTTACCGGATTGAGTCTTGCAACAAATGCAAGCCAGGACGGCAATAGCTCCAGCGGAAAGAGTGCTGGACTGAGCATGAAAAGAGGCATTCCAAGAAAGTTGATGACTCCCCAAAAGGTCTCCTGAGACTTGGACGTTGCGGCAACTATGACAGATATTCCAGAAAAACCAAGCGAGAAGATAGTTACAGTCAATAAAATTGGAAATATCACAAGCAGGTTTGAGATGTGCACTCCTAATGCAAGTGCAATTCCTAGAATCAGACTTGATTGTAATGCAGATATCAAAGATATTGCAAGCATCTTTCCTAATGCAATCGAAGACCGTGATACTGGAGAGACAAGAGCTTTATTCATGAAACCATATCGTCTGTCCCATAACGTATTGACACCACCAAAAATACTTGTGAATATTGCAGTAAGCATAATCACACCTGGTGCCATGAATTCAATGTAAGATCCACTAAAGCCAACAGACTGGATCAATGGTCTTGTGCTTGCAAATGTATTTCCCATGACTATAATCCAAATTGCAGGCTGGATAAGACGTATCAGTATTCCACTGCGCGATTTTTTGTATCGCTTCATCTCCCTCCAGAAGATGGTATACGAATCAAGCAACATTGTCATGCTCTAATCCTCCTCATCCTTTCTCGCATTTTTTTCCTATCATACTTTCCATCATCTTCTCTAAGCTCACGACCGGTATGTGACAAGAACACATCATCAAGTGTTGGTTTTGTAAGAGAAATGTTTTCTATTTTGATTTCAAGATTGTTTGCCTGTTGGAAGATTTGTGGAGTTAGCTGGTCGCCACTGGTGGTAAATACCGTTACAGTTGAACCATTAGTTGATACATCTTTTACTGTTGGAGTTTTTTTTATTTCAGAGACTAGCCTGTCAAGTTTTATTTCAGAATCAATCTCAAAGACAACAATCTCATTTCCTAGAGCATTTTTGAGATCCTTCGGAGTTCCAGTTATCTTGATTTTACCATTGTCAATTATGGATATATTATTGCAGAGCTTATCTGCCTCTTCCATGTAATGGGTAGTAAGAAAGATAGACATTCCAAATTCATTATGGATTTTTTTGATATATTCCCAGATTTTGTACCTTGTCTGGATGTCAAGCCCTAGTGTTGGCTCGTCCAAAAACAAGACTTTGGGCATGTTGAGCAGTCCTCCACCAATATCAAGTCTTTTTCTCATACCTCCAGAATATGTTACAGCAGTTTCGTGCTGCCTGTCTGCGAGTTCAATGATACCAAGAATCTCATCTATTCTTTTTTTTCTGATATCCTTTGGAATGTGATTTAGTCGGGCCTGTAACTCTAGATTTTCACGGCCTGTTAGATATTCATCAACTGTTGAATCTTGTTGGACATAGCCAATGTTTTGTCGTACGTTTTTTGCCTGTGTTGTAACATCATATCCTGCAACAAATGCTTTGCCAGAAGTTGGTTTTAGTAGAGTTGTCAAGATCATTATCGTGGTACTTTTTCCTGCGCCGTTAGGACCAAGAAAACCAAAGATCTCCCCGTTTTCTAGTTTGATTGAGATTTCATCTACTGCCTTGAGTCCACTGTGATAAACTTTGGAGAGCCTGTCAGTTTCTACTGCGTACAACAAAAAACAACAGATCAATCTATTATAAAATGCTAGTAGATAGAATGATACCAATATCGAATGTACAAAAATAAAAAAGATGAAAAAGAGAATTATGGATTTTTGTATTGGTCTTTTGTTTGTCTGAGTATTACCTTGTCGCCAACGCCCCAGATTTCCGAAGTTCTAAAGATTCTTGAACCTGATAGACCTGCAGAGACTTCGATGGATTCCAGTTCGTTTGTATCAACTGACATGTGAAGTCTCTTTATCTTACCAACCTTGTGGCCATCAATGTCAACTACTTGAGAGTCGATTCTGATTGGTGCAGAAGACAGTAAGACTGATTCTTCAGTGAATCTGTCGATATAGTCACGGGATAGAAAGTGGTCCTTGTGCAGTCCCTTGTGAACCGTAATCCCCACTACTTCTAGTGTGTCGGTATTGATGTGAATGTGTTTGACATTACCATACTCTATTCCTTCTCTATCAATGACTTTTTTTCCCTTGAAATCATCTGCTTTGATGTGTTTTCCGTCATATTCAATTTGCGTAGCCATTGACTGGGACTTGTCAAGTCAGTTTATTGAAGGAGGTATCAGAGTTTTCAATCCAATCGGTTAAATTCTTTATAACTAGAATCGGTATCGTGGAGATACCAGAAGGGACGTTCAAGGCCATACTTGTTACTACCGGAAGAAAGACTGGAAAAGAGCATGCAGTAGAGATACGGGCAGTGTTTTACCAGGGCAAGTTTTATTTTTCTAGAAGAAATCCTGACAGCGATTGGCTAAAGAACGCATTAAAAAATCCAAGTGTCAAGGTACAGTACCAGGGAGAGACCATTTCAGGTATAGCATCACTGGTTGAGGACCAGGAACTGGGCAAAAAAATATCGCAGATGAAATATTCTGACAAACGATCAGAGGAAGCAAGAATTGTACTACAGGTTACCCCATGTGGATGATAGTTGTCATGCCACGCCTTTCATGTTCCTGACCATCTTTTGTTTCGGTGACAACTGCAGTAAACGATATGACATCTCGTGGTTTGCATTTTTGTGCATCCATCTTTAGATGAATGTCTAGTAGGTCAGAATCTGTATCAGGAATACTTGATTCATCAATTGAAACAGGAGTTGTGGAACTAATCAAAAATCTTTTTTCTTTTTGGTGCCATCCTAGTTTTACTTTGTATCCTTCTCTTCCAACTGCCTTGATGTTAATATCAATGATACCAGGCTTGGCAAGCGTATACCCTGACATGTTGTTGACAAAGATTCCAATCTGAAATGGATATCCTGCAGTGCTTTCTGCCATCTTTTGTATACCATCATTCATTACAACATCTATTCCCTTGATTGTGGTTGCAACCTTTGCAATCCATTCGTTTGTGCGCTCTACAATTGCATGAATCGATGTGCGCCTTTTCTTGTCTTCTTCTTCTGGCAATTTGTAATAGTCAACCCATGCAAGATAATCTCCGCTGATATCTTTGATGAACTGTATACATGTAACCTTGTAATCTTCGGCACTTGATGCTCGCTCAGAGCCCTCATCGTATGGTCCTTCACCTGTATCCATTGGAAGCATGAATTGTACTCTCAAGGTATCATAATTAAAAGAATTTCCCAATCACAGGGAAATAACAGGTTCAGATCGGACTAATTAGTGATTTCATTTTTCCTATTGCGTGAAATCATCAAGAATATGATGGCAATTACAAAAAAACTTGCTGTGAGTATTGGAAGAAAATATTGGATCATACCAGGGCATGAAACTGGCAAAGATTGAGGAGGACATGATGAAATTGAAGTACATGGGTGCGGGGGTGGAGGATAACAACCAAGTAATGCAGCATATGTAATGGCTAATGACATTCCACCAAAGATGAATACAACAATGGAGAGTTTCCAAAGTTGGTCTTTATTCAGCATACCATGTGATTAAAAGGAGTAGAGTTTTCATTTTACAACTAGTATCCTTGGTTTTCTGTAAACGGTTTAGGAATCATCTGTATAGTTTTTGTTCCGTTATGAAATAATATAGTAAACATTCGGTCTGTAGGCGTTAGGTGTTCGCGATAATCAATTTTGTTTCCATCGGACGTTACGTTAAATGACGCATAATCATTAATTTTTGGACTATCAATAAGATTTCTAGGAACAAACAGAGTCATCTTGCTGTCACCTGTAGTTTCAAGTGACAATGTTAACTCATGAGTTGTCAAATCAGACGCAATGTTGCTAATTTTACTCCCTACGGAATAATACGTTATTGTAGAATCGGTATTGTGTAGTGATACAGTCTGCAGTGGAACGCCCCAGCCCCTAGCTACAAGCTTAGATGCAGAAGACGAGGTTACACATGCAGGATTATCATGTAGATACTCATTTGTCGGGTCAGATTTTTTTATTATCACTACAAAGCCTGTTTTACAGGTTAGATCTTTAGCATCAATTCCGGACTGGGCTTGTCTTGATGGTGACAACAGGGTTGTTTTGACTGGAAATTCATGAATTATGTTTGCATCTTTGAAGATCCATTTTCCATCAACTTGTTGCCAAGTTCTAGTATCACCATAATCATCGCTTAGACTAGGTGTAGAATATTTGTAAAGTGTTTTTCCAGCAAAAGGTTGTACAGAATATGAAAAGATTATCGTAGCGTTGTCATGTGTTGGTGCACCATTACCTAGACCGCCGCCAACTCCAATGCGAGTAGTAAGCCTGTCTTGAGTTTGAATATAACAGTGCTCGTTTGGACCTAGTGTTATTTGTGGATAACCTCCCTCCCCATTACCATCTTTAATATCGACATCATTTACTAGCATGGTTGCATTTTTTGTGTTGTACAATTCTAACCAGCCAATAGCCCATGGTCCTATCGAGCCATTGTCATCAATACATGATTTTACGCCATCAGCATAAAATGAGATAGGACCCCACAACTCAACTTGGGTTACAATTATTGGAGGTACACCTGTATCTAAAATAGTTGTAGCATCAGCTCTAGTTGGATGAATTTGCACACAGGTAAACAGAGCTATCAGAATCAAAGTTATTGGAATGAATAGTGTTTTCATTTCCTGAATTTCACCCTATAAAATGCAATAGCAGATACAATTCCAATCAACATGACTGGTACCGCAAATGGAAATTCTGGAGATCTTAAAGTTGAAATTTCTCCCTGATTTAGTTCGGATGATGATAGCAAAGTGTTTGTTGCATTTGGTATCACCGAGAAACCAACACTGTATGTTTGTCTAAACGTACCATCGTCGTTTTTTATGTATATATTTGAATAATACTTGCCGCTTTTTAGACTCGATTCCCATTTTGCTGGCTCCATCCACTCACATTTCTTGGAATTTACATTGATCTCGTTACTTGAAATGATTCTGTATGAAGGATCATCTAATATGTCATATTTGATGACAAGGTCTTTTCCAGATAATGTATCTACTCTAGCACCATACACAAATTGAATTGGCGTATTTGCGGTAAAAGGTGGTGTGTTTCCAGATTTGTGGGAATCTAGATGTACTATACCATTTTGTGTAATCATAAGATCATCATTTGAATAACGATTTTGTCCTAAAACATTTGTTGCATTACAATCATTTGGAATTATGAAAGAATTTTGTGAGTATACGTTAGACCCATCAAGATTTTTTATGTAAAACAATACATGGTCTCCTACATTAAATTTAGGGCCAAGAGGATCAGAGTGCCAAGTGGGATCAATGACTGGTTCTCTGATTGTCATATTGTTTGAGTCCTGAGGATTTTTCAAAAATTCATCTACGTGTATTGCATATTGGTCAAGATTTAGAGTATAGTTGATTTTTTTGAAAGGAGGCCCAGTGATATACTGCGTATACTCCATGTAGGAAAGAGTTGATGTAATATTGCCTACAGTATAAGATGATGGTACATTGATGACATTTTTAGACATTACATCTCCAGTAAATATGATATCGCTATAATTTGAAATGTCATTAAAGTGGTTATGCCACAAAAACCATTCTGTTGTATTGCTTGGTACTATGGCATAACCGTGATCAACAAGATACGGAATTAAATCTGGAGACAAGATCTCCTGAACTTTACTGCTGTTCAACATACTTGGACTGGAAAATGCTGGAAGTATGACCACAGCGCCAAATATGATAATGAGGTAAAGAGTCTTCATTCTTCATACGTACTGGACGTACATTTCTTAAAAAACTCGTGTAGCATTCTTCTAGATCTTAAGATATTTTCTACCTATTTTCGTGCCTAATAATTGGGAATAAATGGTACGATTTGGGGGAAAAAATTTCGTGCCTAGAAAAATGCAAAAAAGAATTACATTAATTTTCTAATTCTAGTTCGAATCCGCCCGGTCCATCCTTTTTAAACTAGAAGAAAGCTACCACAATTTTTTATGATATGTCAGTCCAGTACGTGTGAAAATGAAAAAGCTACAAATCATAATAATTACAATTTTAGTTGTTATCTCGTATATGGTAATCAACAATGTGGCTCTTGCACAAATTGGCGAACCTTGGATGATGGGATTAGATTCACCACTAAAACAATTCAGGTCAGGCACAAAAGCAGAGAATGTAAAATGCCAACCATACTATTTTGTTCCAGTAATAAAATCTGAAGATGGCTCTCCAGCCTGTGTAAAAATTAATACTACATTTCGTCTCTCAGCACTTGGGTGGGGATATCCACAAAGCCCTTTTATCACAAAAACAGACCTTTTGAATAGTAAGATCTCTGGTGGAGAGATAAAAGAATTCCAGTATGATATTAAATCTAGAAGTATTATAATAAAAATTCAAACTGTAAGTAATGGATCTCTTATTGTAATAATTCCAAAATTTATGACTGATCTTAATCCACCAGATAAACCATTCAAGGACTTTCATACCATTTTAGATGACGGTATGGAGGAAAATGTTAACCTAGTACCCGCAGCAAATGGATCAAGCTTTGTCATTCCATTTGCAAATGGGACTCAAGAAATCGAAATTATTGGGAATCAAGTTGGACAGCAGAGCTAGAAAATGAAAACTCTGCATCTTTACATAATTGCAGTCTTGATCGTATCTGTTGCAATAGTTATCATCATAGAATTTCCAATTTATCGTGGACCTAATGCATTGATAGTGCCTTCCAAACCATATCAATATGATACAACTGAAAATACAATAGACGAACAAAAAGCAAGATCATTAGCAGAAAGTTATGTGGATGAACTCAAGACTATGTCATATGGTTGTCAGTTTCAATCTCTTTCAGGCATATATGGAACAGATTCTAATGGTACATCAAAATTAAATGCTGTTCAGGTAGGTTATACCTGTACTAGTAAATATGTCGGGGCGTTTGTAATTATCGAAGATCCGCAGTTAACCAAGGTACTCAATGTGACCACATTTCCTAGCTCTCGTTTTGGATCCTGATTTGATAATGAAAATTCTATACTATTTCATAATTGCAATTGCATGCATTATTTCTATTTCCATGGTATGGTATATCACAAACTATGATCCAACTCTCATTACAACAGAAAATGATTTTGGAATAAATGCACTAGTGATTCACAGGCCTTTTATGGAGGATATCCCGTACGGGATAACTGTCGCATGACGTTACATTATGCTCTGCAAGACTTGACAGAACCTCCAAGGCTCAACCTAACCGGTCAGTATGAGATGTTTGCAGGTGATTCTGATAAGCATGACTCATTTAGGTTCTCTGTGATTCCTTGAGTTATTTGAAATGAAAACTCGACATCTCTCAATAATCATCGGAATTACTGGCATGACAGCAATAGGTATAACATCTTTTGCTTTGATTGATTTGCAATCAAAAAATAATGAACCTACCAAATATGTGTTTGAAGGCAATTATGAAATTTCAAAAGATATGACTGGATCTATAGGCGGCAGATCGTTTTTTGTTTCTCAGTTATATCCAGAAAACTATGTCAATGATTCTATTCAATTTCATGGTGTGATCTTTAGCACACTTGACCGTAATAATGACAATAATCCTAGTGGGTTTGTTTCTAATTTGGTGAGATTCTCTGATGGAATTAATGAAACTTTAACGACTGGATATGGTGGACATCCTCCAAATACGATAACAATATTGACTAAACATCAAAATCCTCAGGCTGGACTGACAAGGTACAACAACGGTTCAGTCAACTTTCTAGTAAATGCACCTGTGTTGGCTCATTTTTTACTTGCAGAATTCCATTCACATTGACCCAGCCAGAATTGACCAGATGTAGCATAAACTCCTCCTGCACAATAATACCTGTACAGAATTGAATCATATTGTACCACATCTTTGCAACCAATTTTGTCACATATCCTATAATGCGCACCAGGGTTATCCAAGATTGGGGCTAGTGCTATAAACAAGAATACAAAAAGTAATGAAATTCCAACTATTGAAAGACGTAGAGTGTTCATTTTCTAATTTCTTTGCTATCCTTTGATGTGAACGTTCTCAATGTATCCAAATGGCATATTGCTTTCCATTCCATTAATAATGAGACGATATGCCGATTCAGTTTGAAAGCCTCCACCAACTAACATCGTAGTATCAGATATGGAATTACCTGAAATGAGGGGAGTTGATGATGTAATACTTTTAAAATTAAAAGTGTAGTTGTGATTAGTTTCAAGCGTTACATCAAGATGAGTTATAGGCATTGCACCGACATTTTGTATCGTCAATTGAATCACAGGTCCTCCAGGAGTATAAGGTGGAACCATTTTAATCTCAACTACTTTTACGACTTGATTTTCTGTCGCATTTGAGATAGGAGTGTATGAGTTAATCGCAACACCTGTTTCAGATATCATTTTTGCCCATCCACGTTCAACAAGTTTTGTTGCAGTACCCTGTTTTACACATGCCGGAGATCCATCAGTTGTTTTGATAACAAGTATGAGACCTTCATGACACTTTACATCTTGTGCATTAATTCCTGACTTGAATTGTTCCATAGGTGATTTCACAGCAATTGATACCGTAGTTTTAGGACCATATTGATCAGTAGTGTTTACAATGGGTTTTGAACAGAGATTGCCTGCATAACATGTCACCGTATCAGAATTTCCAAGGATTGTAAAATTCAACTCTTTATGATAAATTCCACTGGTACCAACAATTGTCCAGTTTCCTGCTTCAGCATCAGCAGGAATTTTCAACTCTGATGCAAAATATCCATCTCGATCACTAAATGTGGTTTTTGAAGCCTTCATCATCCCCTGAGGATTATCTAGTATAATTTGAATGGGGTCTACCGTGACTAGATTGCCACTAATTTCAACAAGCTGTCCAGGTAGAAAAGAGCCTTTCACTGTCATAAAGAATGGATTTCCATCACCTAGATCATTTAGAGGAGGATAGTTGCTGCAATTAATCCCAGATCCATATACGCATTGTGCATATGCATGACTTGTAACAAAAAATGTGAAAGACATTGATACAATAATTGCGACTAGATGTAAAATCTTCATGATTGTCTTTATGCTGAACAGATATGGTTTAAAAAACTGACGTAGAATTCTTCGTCCCATATCATTACTGGACAAATATTGTAGTACTCATTGGTGGTGCCAATGAGTTTGGATTGTCAAGGCTATCCCATGTAAAGATCTGAGCAGTATATGTGCCAGGTGCAGTTGGAATCCAGGACTGCCCCGGATTGAGGGATTGTTTAATGTCAAGTGTGCCGGTTATCCACGAAAGTGATTGTGTTACACCGTTACTATCTTGGATTTGTACAATGTATGCAAATGGCATAACACAGTCCTGTCCATTGACCAAATCAGTAGTGATTTGTATCTGTTGTCCTACTTTTACTGCACCAGTGATTGCATTTCCATATGGATCCACTATTCTTGGATTTTCTGCAGCTCCGCGTATAATCGGTCCTGAAGGGAAAAAATCTGTATTACACCCAGGTCCAACATAGCTAAATGTTGTTTGATTCTTGACTCCGGCATAACTTGCAATTATGGAAAAATTTCCAGACGGGATGGCTTTGAGTATGAGTTGTGAGGTCTGCGAATAGATTCCATCAGCATTTGGCTCAAGTGATACCAATTCTGGATGTGGATAATTTGGATGTAGAATTTCAACAGATATTTTTTGGTGTGGTACAACGGGATTGACTTGGCCTGAAATTGTATAGTTATCTCTGTAATGGTATGAAGTTTTATCAGTTGAGATTGTTATTGATTGTGGTACAGAATACACGTGATGAGGTGAAAAAGTGCAAAGTAGCAAAATTGAAATGATAAAAGTGAAAAGGATTAGGATCTTCATTTTATTTCAAATACTTGACTATGACTTAAAAAATTGACGTAGGATTCTTCTAATTTTAGCATAGGTTGGAATCTGATAAGTTCCAACACAATATTGTTTCATTTAGTTTAATACTCGTTTTATGACTCACAGTAACGGACCGGAGAATGTTTGAACCTACTGAGTAAATCTACATCAGTTTTTTAAAGCTTGAAAATAGAGTAATGCTGTATTTTGAAAACTACACATATTGCAATACCGATTGTTCTTTTGACAATTATCTTTGTTACCTTCGGCACTGTTCAAGCTACTCAATTTTTTCCATCGGCCAATTATAATGAAACATATAAAATTAATTCAAATATAGCATGGAAGGAATGGAATCCAGTTTCAAACATTCTTGTTGCAGCAGATGGTGGATCGTTAATAGAGTATTCTGGAAATGGAACTAAACTTGGGACTCTATATGAAAACAAAAATTTTTCGATTAGTAACATAAGATTCAATCATGATGGAACTAAACTTGCATTCCTAAATGATTATACTACCAGTGGCGGACCACTTGACATTTATGTTCTTGATCTAAAAAATAATCAATTATCACAATTAACTCACGGAGCTCATGTTCAGGGACTTGCATGGACTCCTGATGGAAATATGATTTATGCAGATGAGAATGTGAATAATTGGTGGCATTTTAAGATATTAAAACTGGAGTTGAAAAATAATTCAACATCTGTCATTCTTGATCAGATGACTGCATTTGGTGGGCTTGACATATCTCCTGATGGAAAAAAACTCGTCTTTTCACAAATTACTACATGTAATCAAAAACAATACAGTGGATGCACTTATGGTCTCTTTATTTATGACTTGGAATCAGGAAACAAAACACCAACCGCGCTGACAATAGGTTTAACCCCTCAAGATCCTCGATGGTCTTACGATGGTTCGTTTATAACATATTCATACATAAACGAATTTTGCGGGCCAATAAAGGCGATAACTCCTGACGGAAACATCACTGCCAATTTAATTTGGTATAATGTTACATCGAATACACAGTCTTGTAACGGATTAGCCGTCATGAATAGGGATGGTACTATAATTGCGTATGATAGTGATCTAGGATTATCATCAGGAGGTATGTTTTTCACATACACAAACCGTTGCGCGATTAATTCCTGCCAATTTACCATCCCTGAATTTCCATTTTCAATTCCAGTTTTATTGCTAGGTGTTATCTCATTAATCGTCTTTTACAAGATAAAACTCGGATTTAGACCCGTGCTTCGCAGTTGACTAAAAAACATTAAGAACAATCAGTCCTAAAATCTAGCCTTCTGGAATTTCTGGTTCAACTAATTTTATCAGTTTTTCTAACGACTCTTGCCAACCTAAATAACACATTTCTGTTGGAATAGCTGATGGAATACCTTCTTGAACGACTTTGAGTTCTGTGCCGCAAGAAACTTTATTGAGCCAAATCGAAGTAATCATTTCCCCTGGCAAATCTGGGTTGTCAAATTTATCGGTATACTTTAGGAATTCATTTGGTTTAATTTCCAAAAACTTGCCTCCAAAAGAATGTTCATTACCGGTAGAAAAATTGGTAAATGACATTTTAAAACTGCCGCCTACACGTGGATCCATTTGATGAACTACACCCAAGTATCCATAAGGCGGAAGCCAAAAGGACAAAGCATGTGGGTCTGTAAGGGCGCGAAATACTTTTTCTGGAGTTGATTTAACAACTCGATGTAATGTTACGCTGTTATTTGACATATAGAAACAATATTCATTCTTAATTTATAAGATAATCTATGCAGAGTTTTCATTTCCTTCAAAGTGGTTTGTCAAACTCAAAGACATAGATTCCTTTCCCATTGACTAGGCCGTCATTTACATCATCATCTATACCAAAAATTATTGAGCGTGCATCGCTTGAAACTGCAGTACCTATTGGCCATTCAGTGTATGGAGATGATTCTCTTCCATATACTAGCTTGACAGTCCCATCATGAATATTTCGTAATTTAATAAAACCTGCAGAACATGTTTGCGAGTTTGCAGTACTATCCAATGGGATACACTGGTTTGATTGAACTGTATACAGGATTGAATTTTCATCATGAGACCAAATCAGGTTTTGGTATCCAGTAGTTGAAGTGTCAAGGGTTGTAATACTGCCAGAGTTTACATCAAGCAGTTTCAAGCCATTTTGTATATTAGCAAAAGGTGGGCCGCCAAATGGACTGCAGACTATCATTGCATGCAGTTTTGGGTTTAAGGGATGTGTCATGTCTGTAAATGCAATGTATTTTCCATCTGGACTTGGGTCTATTTCCTGGAAAACTTCAGTACCGTTATAGATTGACTTTATTTTGTTGTCTTTTTGATCAGCAATCCACAATACAGTATAGTATCCTGCCCAGTCATTTCCGCTTGTGTCATTTACTTTGAGTGGGCAGACCTTGGTTTGATAGTTATGTTCCTCTTGGTATACAATATTTCCATCAGGCATGACATCAAAGACGTTTACATTTCCACTCTTGGTTATTTTTGTAAGAGTCTGGTTTTTCAAATCATACTTGAACACATCTCGATTGTTCTGTCCGTTGTACCACCCATCAAAGAAAATATCATCTGATACAATACGAATCTTGTTGATTACGTCAAATTTCATTTTGATTGGAATCTCTTGTAGTTTCTGGCCATCACGACTTATCATCCATAATGTACTTCCGTCTGGATTTGCATTGCCAAAAGCAAAAACTGCAAATTTTTCGTCTTGGCTCCAGGCAAAATATCCTAGCGATACTCCAGAATCATTGCCTGTGTCGTTTGGGTTGTAGATGTTCCGTATACGATAGATATCAGAGAGTTTTTGCATGTGACCTGGTTGACCGATTTCAAACCAGTTTTCATACATGAAAAAAGTTAATGCGGTGATTGCAACAGATGATACAATCAAAATCACAAGATGTAGAGGTTTCATTTCTTCAAATCAACTCAATAGTAATAATCTCTATGCTGTTTGTTCCGTTCTGAAATGGAATTGAAAATACTCTATCAGTTAGAGTGGTATGAATTTCTTTGAAAGCAGTTTCTTGTCCATCTGCTAACATGTAAAATTGACCCATTCCCCTATCATTTTTCTTCATGTCAAGCAACGCTCTAGGTACTGATACAATCAGTGTACCATTGTTTGTTGATTGTAATGATAAAACAAGAGATTTTGATGGTAAATTCATGTTTGCATCAAGGAGTTTATTGTTTCCGGAGATGTTGTAGTGTATTGTAAAATTAGCATTTGTCACACCAACAGTGAACGGATAGATTCCAGTATCAAAGATTGATGTATTTGTAGATGCAAATACTGAAAATTTCTGTTTTACAGTTTTTTGGTGCTCAAACAAGTCATCAAATGATACCGTGAGAACATAGTTTCCTGTCTGATTTATGCTTGTATTTGCTGACAAGGCAGTGAATCTAAAGTCATGAAGACTTGGATTAGCTACACATTGTATCTGGTTTGCCCATCCTGGTGACTGGTATTTTGAATCATTTTCTCTTGTAATTGTTGCCATGGTATCACCACACGCAGTGCCATACCCTGCAAGTGTTACTGAAAATGACACAGGATCATTTACGGTGTAATTTTCTTTCAGCCCGGTTATGAATAGATTGATGTAAGGTTGCTGCGGGTGTTCATTTAATTTTTCAATAAAGACCCCAAACGAGGTCAATGCTATAACGGATATTCCTATAATCATTCCAAGATGTAGAGTTTTCATGGAGCTGAATATGTCCTCGCAAGATGATTAAGATCGTATGAGACCACTGATCTGTTTTGCAGATGAATCGCAGCCGAGAGCTCTTTAGTGTTGTTAAGATTTACATTAATTACTCTGTCTGTACCATTTCCTGTATACAAAATTGAATCGCCCATGAATTCACAACTATTGCCTAGTATGATCTTTTGAATTCTAGTATCAGACAAAAGTATGGATTCGATCTGCTGTCTTGTTGCTAAACGATCCTTGTCATACTGTAAATCTGCCTGCTCTGGGTCTGTACAATGAAATACATCCCTGCCTGCACCAATCAAGCCATTTTTGTCAAACTCAAAGACAGGTTGTTTCACGTAGATGTATCCTTGGTCATCTACTCCAAGATCTAGATTTGGTAGTGCATTGTATTTTTGATACGCTGCAATTCCAACTACTGCAATTCCATTAACTGGTTCGTATTCATCGTTGTTGCAAGGCTCTGTAAGTTTTTCATTATATTGACGGTAACCCGTGAGACATTGATGAGTTATGTCAATCATGCTATAGGCCCGGAAAGAAGAAATGTCATCCTTATCTCCACCCAAATCTTTTGGCAGTCTTATGAGTTCCCACCTGTGAAAAGCAACGATATCAATTGTAGCATTGCCAGTATAGGGATATGGGAATATGACAGCGGAGTTTGGAGTTAGATCATCTATCTTCACGTACTTTGTGCCATTATCGGTAAATGCATGAACTCTAGCTTGAATTTTCTCTTCTTGGTTTTGTTTTTCAATATTATTTTGAAGTGATAGTAAAGTTATGGTTGTAACTCCAATTGTGGCGATTACTGCAATAGCAATCAGAGATAGACGCAGCGTTTGAGTTTTCATTTTTGTGTCTCCTGCCCTAAAACGGCAAGTCGTAATGTTATGTCCTTATAGTCCATACCGGAGACTTCAACTTTAGTCAATGTGGCTACACTTGACTGGCACATGGAACCTAGTGGGTTAATGTATGAAAAGTCTGAAGAATTTACCTGGTCTTTTGTATTTCCTACTGCCAACGGGTAACGCTCACAGAGAGGCCGCAGTATTGATTGATCATAAAAGCCAGTTGCATTTTGCAATGGAGTGATGACATAAGTAGCAGTGAAATTTGTACCTAATGGATAATCTGCAAGATCAACAGTGTCAGGTGCTACTAGAATCTTAAAGGAATTCGTATAGTCTTTTCCCTGTGTTATGCCAAAAGAGCCATCGTCATTTTTTTCATAGTGTAGATTGCGTATGAAAAGCATTTGTCCAGGTGAGAATACATGTTGGCAATTTGCTCCATTACAATCATTATAATTGGAAGATATTGTAAAAGTGAGTCTTGCACATGCAGTAGAGTTTGATTTCATCAAGAGGACTGGAACAGTATTAAGATAAGTTTTGTTTTCTGGAACAACATAGAAATTTTTACAGTAATGGTTTGACAAAGTGTCACTTGTATCCTCTATAGATATAGGTCCGGCACAGGTGCCATTTGCCAATCTGCCTTCAGCACACATCGATTTGTATGATTCGTAAGAGAATAGAGTTCCAACCAAGATGACAGTAATTGAGATACTCATGATTATTGTGAGGTGTAGAGTTTTCATGTAGACATCACGGGTGTATTGGTCCTTCTGGCATAACAGTCATAGATTGACTTGGCAGAACAATTACCTCTGCATGCATCCAAGGATGCGGTTCACTGTGATACCAATAGATTCCAGGTCTGTCAAAGACAAATGTCCAAGAATTATTTGGCATGATAGAAGTAGAATCAAATTTTTTCAGATCACTTGTAACACTACTTGGTGTATCATCTTGGTTATACCACTGTACTGTGCTATTTGTTCCCAAGACTAGAGTAATCTTGCTTGGGATGTAATTGTATGTGTTTGATTGTTGGTTTGATGCACCGTTTGGTATGATAATCTTGGTGACATTTGCAGAGTTTTGCACATAACATGAAAAAATATCACCTTCTGCATTACAGGTATATCCCGCTTTTTCCACCATGATTTTACAGTCTTGATTGCAGACAAGATTGGAAGGCAGGTCATTGACAGATGCCCATCCACGCAGAATAAGCTTGCCAACAGTATCAGGTTTTACACATGCGGGCATATTTCCGTCTGACTTTACCACTAGTTGAAAACCATCTGCACAGTCGATCTCTTTTATTGGAATTCCTGATTTGTGCTGTGAAATAGGCGATGGAATATGATACGGAATGATATCATGGTTTACCTGCGATGCAAGTATTGTACCTACTATCTTGATGCCTGCATTTTCCCTTTCAAGTATGTTGTAGTTTTCCGTTATTGGAGGCACTTCTAATGTCAATGTTCTTGTGTTGATACCAGAACTAGTCTCTTTGAAACTAGTTGTAGTATAATTTGTAAAGACTAGAAACGAAATGTCATTATTTTTATCATCTTTAGCATCAAGTAGGTTTCTTGGTAGAATCAAGGTCATCCATCTCACTTGGTTGGTGTGAATTGTTATGGAATTCTCATGAGAGTTGACATCAATAGAATTGATTTTGCCACCATCAATCTTGTACGTGATTGGAAAAGTTGTATTTCCAATAGTTGCATGATACGGAGTAGATTCGTAATTGAAACCAACTCCCACCCATTCTGTTGGTGTAGGAATAATCTTGACATTATACCATCCAGAAATTCCAAGTGTGCCAACAATTTTGAATGAATATGAGTATGTACCATTTTGGTTTACGTTAATTTGGTCAGATTTGTACAAAATATTATTTGGGTTGGAGATTTCAATTTGCATAACATTATGATCTTGATCCAAAAGAACTTGATCAACATGGCCAAGAATTGTTATGGTATCACCAGTCGCATACCTGTTACTTTGTGAGTTTACGGTCATATGTAAAACAGGAGGACCTACACATTCTTGTGTACCATTAGGGCCAAGAAGACATGTTGCATATGCGTTAAAGTTAGCTACTGTAATGATTGTGATTCCAGACAATATTAGAATGGAAATTTGTAGAGTTTTCATTTTAATCAACACTATTTTTCGGTAAATGATGGAGGTAAAATTTTAACAGGAACATAAAATGGAATTAATTGTATTGCTCTAGCAGTATAATATTTTTGAGCATCAGGAATCATGTGATAGACTGATGTGTAAAGACTGATTTCTACCACCCCGTAATTACCGGTACCTACGCTAGTCCATGGAATATCCGACTCTTCCACATATGTTCCAGCTATCTGTACTTTTTCTTGAGATGTGGAATTGTCAACATGGGTATTTGCAAAGGGATTTGCATAAGATGGTCTCTTTCCAGTGCTTAGAGAATTTAATGCATCTTTATCAAAAACAAGTTTTGTTATTTTCAGACTTTCAATCTGATTTGCAAAGACACCCCCAAGCAAGAGATAGCTGTTGCCATCAGTTGCATTTACCACTGCATCATAACCGATATGGGGTGGAAGCGAGTCAAGTGTCATTCCAGGAAAGACTTGAAAGTCATCATGTATGTTTTGGATTTTTTGTTTTTCCAATTCTTTTTTCATTTCATCTTTTATCAGAAAACTTCCAAGTTGGTCATAGAAAGTGTCTTTGTATTTTTCATAGTAGGCACGTAGTTGTTCTGGTGTTTTGTTTTTCCATTCATCTACAGTTTGCGACAGGTAGGTGGCCTCATCTGCAACCTTTGACTCGGTGTAATTAGTTGAAGGAGATATTTGATTGTCAGTACTAACCAATAATTTCATTTTCCCGTCATAAAATGTAAGACCTGCCTGTGGGTTTGTATGATTGCTAAACATGGTTTGTTTTGGATATATTGGACACGGATTAGAGTACGCAAACATGTGTAATAGTTCCTGAATACCATCAGAAAACTTGGCATCAGCCCAATAGTAAGAACCACCTCCAGATACTATTTCACCCACGGTGCCATCATTTCCGCAACCACCAGTAGGCAACCCTCCTCGAAACCCGGGAGGAAACAAGGTAAAAACCACATCATGAAATGAAACTTGCACGGGATTAGAATAAGCAGTATCAGTATAGTTTGGTGTTACAAAGTAATAGTTCTGATTTCCAAATGTAACTATTCCTGTATTATCTTCCAATCCCATGATTCTGTTAGGTAGTGGTTTGATAGAATCTATTGGTTGCATTGCCCACCCCCATTTACGCTCAACAAGCTTTTGTGCTGTTTGTGGTCTTGCACAAGCAGGAGAACCATCTTTTGTTTTGATTACAAGCTGAAGACCCAGTCCACATTTTACATCATCTGCTGCAACACCTGACTTGAATTGCTGTAACGGAGATGCATTTTTGATTATAGATATTGTAGTGGAATTGATATCTTTTGAAATGTTTCCCTTGTCATCTACTGACCACCAGGAATCAAATGTTGGAGGATTGCTTTGATCAACTATGTGATTAATATCAACAAGAGCCAAGGCTTCGATATGAAAATGATAAGTGCCTAGCGTAAATGCAGACATTTCTATTGGAAGTATATCATTGTCTGACATCATTCCTCCCAGGACTGGTTCTGCAGTACCATTTATGACCAATTTTCCTGAGTCGCTGCCAGGAGAGAACTTCAGTGTCATGATTCCAGTGTGAGTAAAAAATAATTCATGTATCAAAACAGTATCACCTTTTGTGGCATTGACAAAAAAACTGACATTTTTTACCAGTGTCTTGTTTTTTTCGTCAAAGAATTCAAGATAAAGATCTTTTGTGGAATTGGAAGATATTTGCTCAAATTTGTCATACAGGACTAGAGACATGTTTGAGATGTTAGTACTTCCATCTTCAGATCCATTTGAGAAACCAGATTCTGATGAGGCAAAAGGAAGTTGCACCAGAATAGACAGGGTAACTCCAATCAAGGCCGAAATTATGAGAATTGATAGTGTTTTCATTTCAATCCAACATAGGAATATGGAATGTATCTTACACCAATTCCAGCAGTGCCTTCCATGTGGCTTTCGTACGTTATTGCCATACAATTGAAGATGTGCCCAACCCATGGAAAATCACTTGCAGTTATTGTAGAGTTTGCATCATATCCTACTGCAAGCGGAATTCCACCACAATTCAGAGATACACCGTAAAATCCTGCACTAGATCCAGTTTTTATAAAATAAACTATGGTCTTGGTTACATTTGCCTCAAGTGTAGAATCATACGTCCATGCAGTAACATTTGATGCATTTTGAGTCAGATCGTTTGCATCAAATATTCTCATTCCAATACCGGTTGGAGTATTGTTAAGATTGTGATATTGTACACATATCTTCCCAATTGAATTTACAGGCATGTATAATACCGCAATTCCTGTATCAGATTGCGGATATGGAGTATCACAATTTGTATAGTAATCATTTGTTGAAATTCCTGTACTAAATGTAGTTGCCCAGCCACGCATTGCAAGACTTTTTCCAGTTTCTATTGTCACACATGCAAAAGAGCCATCTTCTGCCTTGATTATCAGGTGAAGATTTTGACTACATTTTACATATTCTGGTTTTGTTCCGGAATGAAATTGTTTGAGTGGAGATGCTGTCTTTGCAGTAATAGTGCCACCAGAACCATAAGGATTGGTTGTATTTTCATTTTTTATTGCATAGTTTGAAGATATTACTTGAATGTCCAAACTTGCATGATTAAGACCACTGGTAGCCAAGACCTTCCATGTTCCATTTACGGCATTAGACGGAACTACGTAATTTGTACGAAAATGACCCGTGTTGTCACTTTGCAATAGAGTAGAATTTTTAGTTCCATCAAAAGGATTAACCAGATCAATGTGAATCAAGTCATTTGGGCTAAATGCTCCAATAATCTGGATTTTTTCTCCTGGAACGTAGGTAGGTTTTCCAGTAAGAAGTTGAATTTTACTCTCTGTGGTTAGTATCCCTGAAGCGTTTGATAAAGTACCAAACGTCATAAGCGAGATCATGATTATCATAAGATTCAGTGTTTTCATTTTGTATATGTACTGGACTGACATATCATAAAAAACTGGCGTAGGATTCTTCTAGTGTCTAATCATCACCGTATCTAATATTTATTAATCAAAACCTAATGCATATATGAGAAAATTTGTAGAACCCAAGTGTGAGTTTCTCCCAAATATCCTCCAGATTACAAGCCGAACTAAAATCAAACAATCCACAGATTAGATTTCTCTTAAAAAAAAGCCCGGGCCTTGCATTTACTACAATAAACGAGATTGCAACAGAGGTTGGAAAAAAATACAAGATCAAGATCACACTAAATTTTCCGGAAAGAGGAAAGATTGAAGATTACGAGTCCTATGGAACAGAAAACATTGGCTTTGTATTCCAAAGAGACCCAAAATCATTTCCAGTACCAAGGGATACAATAAAATCAAAAGCTACAGAATTTTTACAAAATCCCCAGATCCAGGACGCATACATGTACGAAGGAAAGGAAGGGGTACGAGTCATGGAACAAAATTATAGACTAGATATCTTGCCAGCTTCCTTACACATCTGGGGCAAGATAGATGACAATATCAAAAATTTCTGCAACTGGCTGCTTGAGAACTGTTACGAAATCAAGCCAGGTGTTGACGGGGCCTTTAGTGAGCCAAGCTCGTAAGAATATTGCAGATTTCCATCAGGGTCGTAGATTTCAGCTTTTACAGGAAGCGGCAAATTGTCAACTATCCAGATTTTATTCATCTTTGCACCAATCCTATATGACAACAGATATGCATTTGCAGTGCCAAACTTGAATGACATTTTTCCAGAATCTGTCACCTTGAGTTTTTCTGCATTTGCACCGATATACAGGTCCCCCCATTCTGCATCTTTTGCAAGATACTTGGCCTCTGTTGCATAATCCCGCATTGAAAACACAGACTGGTCCAAGATGTCAAAGTATGGTTTTGATGGTGCCGATACATCAACAAAATCATAGACCAATCCAATGGGTACAGTCTGGTCTATCTCACTTGCACCACCACCTGGATTTATCTTGACCAAAAGCTGTTGTGCACCTTGGGAAACTGGAAGAAATTTCATATCAGCTAAAAACGTTGTCTGGTTAAAGGTTACCTGGTATGTCATCTCAGGAGTGTATTCAGAGCCTTTGCCCATGTGCCACTGGCTTGCCTGCACGGGTTCCATGATATAACCAAATTTCATTGTAGAAATAAACGGCCATGCAAGTCCTGCTACTGCTGCAATTACAATGACTGCAAAAATAGCTATTATTCTTATGTTTGGCATTTGTTTATCAATTAATTTTTTTACAGTCTAGTCTGTAATCCAGGACTGATTCTTACAAATAGAATTCCAAGCCCTGCTACAATTGCCATTATCATTAGGGAACCAAGTGGGAACTCTGGTATTGCAGGAGTGGTGCCATTATTGTTTGAAGTGCTGCCACCATCAAAACCTGGAAATGCATCTTGTGTTGGTACATCAAATTTCACGATTCCTGACAAGCTAGTGTCTGGAAGCTGACCCTCAGCACCAGTTCCAAGCACTGCAATTACTACATGTGACATTGGAGTGGATCCTTTCAAGATAGTTGTAACATCATCATCACCGACTGGAGCATACAAAGATTGTCTACCATTACTCTGGGCAATGGATGACATTTGTTTTCCTTGGTCATCTGTTGTAAAGATATCATATTGTATATTGCTGTATTTTTGAGTTTGATCAAAATTCTTTTCAAACGATAATCTGTATTCTATTGGACAACCTTCATGTGGATTAGATGGGCTGTATCTGTATTCAACAATCATTGAACTAGAATCAGTTGTAGTGGTCTGGTGAACAGAGTCCTGTTCCATGTTCGGCTGATCACATTGAGGACTGAAACCCTGATGTGTAGTGGAAGAGGCAGTAAAGATGTCAGGTTCTGTCTGACTGTTTCCCATCTTTAGTAATTCAAGAGTATAGTCTGGCGGTGGTACACCAGTTGTTACATCTACAAAGACAAGAGCCTTTACTGGAAATGGTACACTAGAATCTACCCAGATTTTATTGTCTACACCTTTGTGCCATCCCAAAACATATGTATCAAACGTACCTGCACCGACTGTAACTTTTTCATGACTTACAGGTCCAACAGATTGTCCTCCCACTGAACCAGTTCTGCCCCATGCAGGAACATCAAAAGTTTTTGGAGTGTCTCTAGTTGCAAAAGAGTCAAGCCATGATACAGTACTTCGGTAGACTCCAGTATAATCAGAAATGTTAGGATCAAATGATGTCGGGTCAGGCGTTATCTTTCCTATTGTCATAATTCCTTTTTGTATGTTGGAGCCATCAACTACACCAAATACCACATTCCAACCGTTTCCATCGCTGGTCTCATTTTTAACCCAGAAATTCATCTGGAATGGAGTACAGTTATGCCAGTCTGTCCAGCATACATTATAAGTAAAATAGTCACCTTGCTTGAGGCCCTTTCCAGGATACCAAGAGTCAGTAGCTGAAGTGGCGTGTACGGATTGTATAGCAACAGGTGTAATCAGCAAGAATGCAAAAATTGCGAATACTGTATACTTTCGCATATATCTGCTAGAAAAAATGATCTAGTTAAATCTTTCAGAAATTGTCAAGTTCGTGAGATATCAAAAACCCATCAAATACGCAAATATAGTGGATTCATTTTATCCCGAACATGTGTGAATGTGAAAAAGTGCACATGTACGAAGTCGATTTCAAACTTGATGGCATGGTAGTAGTTCCAACACACAAGAACTGCGGAGACGCCCTCAACGAAAAACAGGTAGACAAGTTCCAAAAGGAACTGGTCAAAACATGGGGCATAAAAGACGAAAACGAAAAGTAAGTTATTCTAGTTTCAAAAAATAAAAGAAAAAAAGGTTCTAAAACCTATATCAGAATGAAGATACGTGTTCTTTGCAAACTGATGCTTTGCAAGTACAATTAGCTTCACAAAGGCATGAGCCTTGCATTTCACAATCGCATTCTGCATTGTTTTCTTTGGATGATTCGCATCCACATGCTGCATCGGTCATACTTGGGGGATCCCACGCAGGGTTTTAAAAGTTATCGAAAGTAGCTATGTGAGGGTTCCCTACCTATGACTGAGTTTTCATATCCCCAAGTATTTCATTTGTAGTTTGAATAAGCATCATAGATTGACTGTCAATTACCATAGGATCATTTTCCATATCAAGTCCTATTTTTAAAATATGGATAAACTCGGGGTTGCGATGAATTTGATTCTTTATTTTGAGCACGTTATCTCGATTTACATATCCCAGATAAAAGTAGCAATCCGAGAGAAGTGAGTTTTCCACCAAGTACTCGTACTTTTTCTGGATTATCTGAGAATTTCCATTTTTTTCTACCATGTCAGAGAATCCAATAGTTGACTTGACCATCCTTGAGAGCAACGATGTTGATGATCTTTCTATTCCTAGAATTTGGTGAATCATGGAAAACTTTTGGTTTGTCTTGTCTTTTTTCAAGTTCCTCAAGATCTCAAGCATGTGAGTTGGACTAGGTCTTTTCTGATTAAGAGAAGATATTGCATCAGCCAAAAAATATGATGCGCATTTTATCCACACACCTGCAAAAGGATCTTTGATTTTGACACAGTCCCTTGCTTTGTTGGCAAAAATTCCCGCATCAACAAGACAGCTTCGTGCATGCGACAATGAAATCTGTTCTTTTTTTTCTTTTACTTTGGACAGTAACATTCGAAGCTTCCATTGGTTATCATGGATTACACTCATGTCTTGCAGATGATGTAAAACATCTCCATTGAAATCATCAAAGGAGCGATGGTATATCTTGATAAAATCATCGCCAATATGATGAACTGATTCTCCAGATTGTCCATCAAGTACGGTAATATCATATTCACAGCATTTGAAGTGTGTTCCATCATTTCTACATCCTCCAAGACCAACAGAAAAATCAGAAAGTGAAAGAATACTAGGAATTTGTTTTATGTCCATGAGAAATCCAGATGAAGGTTTTGCTATAAAGTATCAAAGCTGTTAAAATTTACAAATCCATTCAAAGGCAAAACGTTCCTTTAAATTGCTATTCTTTATGGCTTAGCTAAGCTCCTGTGGTGTAGTCCGGCTAAGCATACTGCCCTCTCAAGGCAGTGATCCCGGGTTCAAATCCCGGCGGGAGCACTTTTCATATATTTTGGAAGGACATCAATTTCCAAAATAATTGGTATCATATTTTTTGAGATGATACTGTAATACTACAGAACCATCAGTGCTTTCTGTGACTGAGACTCCACGAATTGAAAATACAGAATCAGCAAAGTCTTTTTTCAGATCCTGTGGCATATTCAATATTGCCTTGTACACAAACCCGTCACTAGTAGGACATGTTACGGTAATTGATTCACCGCTTCCATAGGCAAGGCAGTTATCATATGATTTACCAGGCTGTATTTGAGAACTATCAGTATTTGTGATATGACTTGAATTGGTAGCCTGAACATCATCTGGCATGACTTGAGGGATTTCATTGTATGATGTAGACGCCAACCCCAGAATGAAAAATCCTATTACAGCAATTGCAAGAAATGAGAAATGCAAGTTATGGTTCCTAGGCGCTTTTCGTGAAGCAACCTGAACAAGTAATGGCTCCTGAGGAGGTGGCAATGGATTTTTGATACAATGTGGATGATGCTGAAGTAAGGTAACGTGATTACACAGTTTACATTTTTTCTGCTTAGATTTTCTGCAGCCAGAGCATACTGTATGATTTGCTAGTTCTCCACCACAGTTTCTACACGATTCATCAGGCATAAGAATTTGAAAATTTTTATCATAATTAAAGGGTAAGAAGAAATTGTCCTTGTAATTTCTACCTAAGACTTAAATGCAAAAACTGTGAGACTTGAAAATTCAAAATTTTATCAGGTCACAGTAATTGGGATCTGACTTACATTTGTAAGTGGAATTGGAGATGATAAACTGCTCCAGACAAAGACTTCAACTGTATATTGTCCAGTACTTTTTGGAATCCATACTTGAGATGTAGTAAAAGCCTGGCTTGGGAGCATTGCTGCTGATGTACTTTCAAAATACTGGGTCTCGCCATTACTGCCTAGTACCTGCACCATGTAGGCAAATTTTTGCTCAGATTGACCGTTATTTGTAAGCGTAGATTCTATTCCAATTTGTTGACCAGCGTGAAAACTAGAAACTTTTTGGCCAGATGTATCCACCATAATAGGCGTAGTCATTGAAATGTTTCCTTCCATAGCCATAGCAGATTGTGAGAATCCAACTAGCGCAAGAACAGATCCAAGTAAAAATAATGTATTCTTCAACAATCTGAGAGAACGGTCATAACTATAAAACGATTGCTTATAATTGATAAGTAAAAACTTTAGTGGTATACCAAATCGATTTTGTAAATTTTAGATTTTTAATCAACAGTTATTCTTTTTATCACAATTTCATGTCCTTCGTAAATATGTGAAGCGTGATTTACCTTGATTATTTCATCCATTTTTTGATCCGTGAAATATTTTTCATTGTACCTTCCTAGGCTTTTTTTACAGTTAAAGCAATAGATCTCCTTAAACTCCACAGTACAAAAAACGATTTTATCGTATTTAAGATTCTATACCTGAAAATCCAGGTTGATCTTTGTTTTGATGGAACTGGATTTTTGATACCTTGTAGTATATCACCTCTCCACGTCGTTCAATTACAGCAATTACGGGTTCTTTTCCCATTGTAGTAATGTCTTCAATTTGTTTTTGCAGCAAACCAATTTTTTCCCTCTTGCCTTCAGTCATGCCAAACACAACATACTTGGCACCTTTTTCCCCAAATTGCCCTCGCTCATACACTCTAAAGTCAGAACCAAATCCAAATCCATCTTTTGCCACATATCCTTTTGTTCTCAGGTCTCGGTATATGAGAAACTTGGTAAAAGAATCAGGATCAACTTTCATACATTCTGTCATCATAGAATCAAAGTCCACCAGACTTTTACCTCGAAAGAGTTTGAGTTTGTCAACATAAAGCAAGTACAAGGATTCAAACGGCTTGAGAAAGAATTTCTTTTTCATTTCTTCTCCGAATCCTTTTAGTTCCAAGCTGTGCTGCATGTCTTTGTCAGATACAAGGACATGATCTTTTACCAGTGTTCCTTCCACCTTGGAATCTAATTCAGACATGAAATTACTGTGAAACATGTATCAATATAACATTACTTTTCAGAAATTGCCATTTTGCAAAAATCTATTTACAGCGTCTACTCATTATTGTCCTAAATGGCAAATAGATTTTTGATGTCTTTACTAGTGATAATAGTGATAGCATCTGTTGCATTCAATTACATCCAATATGAAAATACCCAGTATCTCCAGCAGACCATTTCAGAATATAAAAAACAAATAGACAGTGCAAAGGAAACAAAAACCATCTCACCAACACCTGTTCTAAATCCCGCAAATCAATCAAGTGGAAAAACTACAGCGTATAACGTTACAGATACAAGATTGAAATCAATATCTGCCGTAGCGGTAAGGCCAATACTTGCAAGCGACGGATTTTTTGAAACTACAACATATGCAGGAACGGTCCTAAAAATAACTGTAGAAATTCGTGACGGAACAGGCCTTGTTCTTGTCAATACCGCAATACCGACAGGTGTGGACTTTCAAACTTCGGCAAGGACTGCTGTGATGATAGCACAAAAGTATACCAATTTTGATCTCTCAAAAAAGGACGTGATATTTTCAATATCATCTGGAAACCAGCAGGAACTACAAGCAGTTGATGGAGGCAGTGCGGGCGGAGCAATGACTGTACTTCTAATATCAGACATTTCTGGAAAACCAATAAACAGCAAAGTGTTGATGACTGGTACGATAGAAGATGACGGATCCATTGGAAAAATTGGTGGTGTGTCAGAGAAGGCAGATGCGGCAGGCAAGTATGGCGCAAAGATATTCCTAGTTCCCACAGGTCAGGCAATAACCCAAGTGCAGTCTTGTGATGAAAAAAGAGCAGGATCGTTTGTCTATAGAACATGCACGTCACAAGACCAACCGCTTTCAGACTTGACAGAAAAGGAATTTGGCATGAAGGTTATAGAGATAAACAGCATCAGTGATGCATTGAGTTATTTCAACACAAACAGTACGCAGTAAATTACATTTTGTGAACTCACGGTTAAAATATAGGGCATTAATAAACAGAAAAAAGTGTTATTATGCACGGAGCAAATTACCGCGTTGGAAATGGCCAACCATATACAAGAAAGAAGTACATCAAGGGTAAACCACAGATAAAAATTGCAAAGTTTTACGGAGGAAAAAGAGATGGTGATTATGATTTTTGCGTACAGCTCTGTTCTAGCCAAAAGATGCAGATAAGACACATGGCAATCGAGTCAGCAAGATTATCTGCAAACAAGGCAATAGAGACAGTTACTGGAGAAACCGGTTACTACTCTACACTTAGAGTATATCCACACATTCTTCTAAGAGAGAACAAGATGATTTCAACTGCTGGTGCAGACAGATTGTCAGAAGGAATGAGAGGTGCATTTGGCAAAGCAGTAAGCTTGGCAGCACGTATTGAAATTGGTCAGGTTATCATGGAAGCACATGTCAAGAAAGAACATGTGGATGTAGCAAGAAAGGCATTGCACGGTGCATCTGTGAAATTACCATGCACTCCAATGATCAAAGTAATTCCACTAAAAGCTGTAGCCTAGTCAGATTTTAACAAATCAAGAATCTCTTTTTGCCTGTTGTGCAGGATTTCAAGAAACTCTTCGAATTCTTCATTTGTTGGAGTACGCTTTAGTATCCTTCTGCACTGATAATAAAATGAGTTGTACAATCTTCCTATTACAATTCCATAACCAAATGAATCAGGATTGGATTTTAATTCATCCAATGAATTTACGATTTTAAAAATTTCATCGGACTTGTCTGCAACTTCACTTATTTTCTGATTTATTTTTCCTTCTAGTTGTTTATCCACGATATACCATGCCACATCATGTTAAAAAATTGTATTCCAAACAGTATCCTTTAATAGACTAATAATTTCTAAATCGGTTAAGCGGTTGTAGTATAGCTTGGTTATTATGCGGGATTGCCAATTCTGCGACCCGGGTCCAAATCCCGGCAACCGCATTTACTTATGCAATCCCTTTCTGATTATATCCAATGCATTCTGAGCCCTCTCAGGTCTTGGCAACTGGATCATGAATACATTAGCACTGCCATATTGAGAATTTGGAGAAGATAGTGCAAGCATTGTAGTTTCTGCTAGTGCTTCAAAGAAATCAACTGTTTCATTTGCATATATGAGAAATTTTTCTTCAATGTTGCCCTGTGAGAATTGTAATGTAACCCTGACAAAGACATGACCTAGTCCGTCTTGGAGTATGTTCAGGTTTGTCTCAACTGAGACAGGTCTTCCAGCAATGTTTTTCATGATATCATCGAATTTTTTTCCATCGACAACAATGCAAGGCACTTGTTTTCCCTCAAAATCAAAGAGTGTCACATCTTTGTGTCTTTCCAAGAGAAATTTCTCAAGTTCTTCGCTTGCCATAAGGTAAATGCGTACTGTCTTTTTTAAAAAGATGATCTGTGTAGACTAGACAATGCTCAAGGTTTTTGCCAAGAGTTCGATTCTTTCATTGTCTTCTTCTGTGAGTTTTTTGTCATTATACTTGTTGTTAAAGTAAATCAAATCCACTACCTTGGATTTGTCCATGTTTACTACAGTTGCATTGTATGGAGTCTGGATTTTTTTGTTTGTAAGTATGATTAGCTTGTCTACCACTGCAGCCTTTGACATGTCAGAGATCTGTTCAATGTCTGGAATACCCAATTCATCAGCTATAACTGCCAATCCTATTTTTGAACCAAAGTTGTCTTGGTATACTGCATCTAAGAGAAGATTTTTCTTTTCTAGTTTTTGTATCGAGCCCATCTCTTGTGCAAAGACGGTTAGACTCTTGACTGCACTTTTTATCTCCTTGTTATTATTTTCACCATTTCTTCGTATTGCCAAAAAGTCAGATATTGGAATATTCATGATGCTTCCCCGCACTCGAAGTCCAGGATATGATTGCTTGATTGCCTCATCAATTACTGATTCATCAATTGTTTTAGAATCGGATTGCATTGCTTTTTCCATTGCTTGGTACAAGATGTTGATTACAGAACGAACGTTTCTAAACTCTGTAAACTCTTCATACAAGACATGGATCTTTTCATTTAGTTCTTGTTGTTCTTTGACTCCAAACTTGTTGTCCTTGTCGCTGTGTTTGATATACTCGGTGACAATCTCTGCAAGTTCATCTTTAGAGTTTGATCCTGCCAAGTCTATCTTGTAATTTGCCTTTTCTAGCCTATCAAATACAGATGGGTTGGTATTTTGAATCTCCAAGTAACCTGAAGGTGTAGATATCAATAGCAATACAGATGCTGGAAGATGTGCGTTTATTACTCCCTTGATAAATTCAATTGAATCCTTGTTTCCATCAAGCTCGTCCATTTCAAAGACAAGAACTTTGCCCAAGAATCTGTGAGTCAATTTAGAGATGGATGACAACATTCCTATCAAGGTCTCTAGATTTTTGACTTCATCAAAAGAGTTTGAAATCACATTTTTAATCAATATTGATTCATGGTACTCAAATTTGTGAACCAAAAAGGCAGTCAGGTTTTCTACAGATACAGATTGTTTTCCCCTGATGATGTCTTCTGTCTTTTCTTTTATCGTCATTCCAGTCAGTTTATTTACAAAGGAATAGTCAAGTGCCTTTTTTGCAGAATTGTCGCCTTGTTCTGCATTTTCCCTCAGATAATTCAAGAATTTTTCTCGTAGTTGTACAAAGAACTCGTTGTCAAATCCCTTGAGTATTGCATCGTATAATCCAGAGATAGTCTTGGGGGATATGGTAGACAAGTCAATGTAAGAGCATTCTGCGTTGTATCGTCCTTTGAGGCTCTTGACATGCAAAGACAGGTGAGTCTTTCCAGAACCTACATCTTGTACAACAGTAATTACGCGAAAATCATTATTTTCAGCAGTCTTGCCTTCTACTTTTCTATTTAGTTCCTTGATACACTCTAGTATTGCAGCCTTTGCTTCCTTGTGTCTTTTTCCTCCAAGTATCTTGGCATCTTTTTCAGTTGGAGTTGGACTGCTTGGATATGGATTTGATTCTAAATTATATGGATACATTAGATATTCCTCACATAACCGTGAACTAGTCCTCGCATTACAATTCCCTCTTGGCCTCCAGATGATATTTCGTATCTATCATGATGATTCTCGATCAAATTCGTTGCCATTTGGTAGAATTTTTCCTTGGACAAGTTTTGATTTTCACAAACTTTCTCTCTGATTTTGTCAAATGGAACCCATCCAATGGATGTCGATGATTCATTTAGTGAACTGTTAAAGACTCCTTCAAAGTCATCGTGTTTGGAACCTGCTTCTCTTAATGAGGCTCGTTCCAACTCTTCTTGCAGCACATCTGCATGTGCTTTTACTTTGGCAATTGATTGGTTTACGCCTGCAAACATGTTAAGCATTAATTTGAATTTCGGGTCATTTTGTGTTACATGCTGGACATAGTTCTCGCTTGTCCAAACAAAGTATGCTACGCCCTTTTTCTCGATAAAGATCTGTTCATTTGCCTTTAATTCCTCAAGAATACCGTCACATGTCTTTCCGAATGCCTTTTTGAGGTCAACCTTCCTAACCCCATTTATTCCAGAAGACCTAATTTTCTCGAGTATCTCGTCTTTCACAGACAAGGCTCTACAAAATTTTATTTAATATCCAATGTGATACAGGATAACAATTTGGTGAAGATTTGTTACCTCTGGAACAAAGAGAGGGTGCATGAGAGAGTCTTGAAAATCAGAGATCAGTCATAATATATGGCATAGCAAGATAGAGTCTTTGCAGAATGATGATTGGGTATACTGATATCATGATGAATTATACCTGGGGTATCTGACTGCTTGAAAAATATGAGTTAGCCTCAAGGGTTAAATCTCAAATGACCCATAAAGGAATCAATGAGTGACCCGTGGAAAGACAAACTGACTTCGGACCAATATTTTGTGTGTAGAATGAAAGGCACAGAGCCACCATTTACAGGAATATATCATGATTCAAAGGAAAAGGGAGTTTACAAATGCCTGTGCTGTGGAATTGAATTGTTCAGCTCTGAGACAAAATTTGATTCTGGAACAGGGTGGCCAAGTTTTTGGAAACCAATTTCAGACAATGTAAAAGAAGACAAGGATACTAGCCACGGCATGCTGAGAGTCGAGGTAACATGCAAGAATTGCGGATCACATCTTGGACATGTCTTTGATGACGGTCCAGACCCTACAGGATTGCGATACTGCATAAATTCTGCCTCACTAAAACTTGAAAAATAAATCAGACAACTGGTAATAGCAAAGTTACCTCGTTATTAATAGTACCGTATGATACCGTAATGTATGTTAAATTGTGAGTTTTGTCCAAAACAGTTCTTTGAGACTGCAAACGGCTTGGTAGCAAAGACATTTCATGAGAGCCTACACGATCCAGAGTTAGTAAATAACTAATCTGGTTCTTTTTTTGTATCATAAGAAATCAAACCCTAACTTTTTTATCGGTTGCCTCCATTCTAATTGAAAGTGGCAAAAGCAAAACGTACAGAGTCAAAACCAAAAGAGTCTACACATGACGTTGTCAAAAAGATGGCATCAATTTCAGATGCTACCAAGATTTTGGCTTCCGAAGTAAAAACAATGTCAAAAATATTTGTAGAAAATCAAAAGATACTGGTTTCTCTTAAAGACATGATATCATCTGTAAATTCATCATTAGATCAGATTCAGAAAAATTCAAGACAGATGAATATCATTGAAGAAGATACACAGCGCTTGTTTTCTGGAATGACTCAAGTCAAGGCGCATTCAAACATGATAGACAAGATAAACAACCAGATAAACAAGCTCCAAGACCACGTAGAAAAAATTCGTGACAAGCAAGAGTCAATGCCAGATACCAACAAAATTATGCAAAGCATTGCAGACAATATCGATTCCACTAGAAACAATACAAAAATGATAATGCACGTATCTGAAAAGACGGAGAAGGTACGTGAAGAAGTCAAAAATGCAATGAGCCGTACAGAATCACTTTCTAGCTTACATCAAGAGATTGAAGAAGTAAGACAGAGTACAAAAGAGATATCTTCAAAGACTGAAAAAATGTCTGGACTGGAAGAGAGTATATCCAATCTGAAAAACGAGGTAGGAACCATGATCTCAAAGACAGATGCCATACCAGGCCTCAATTCTGAGATAAGAAATGTGGGCTCTGAGATTGATTCATTGATCAAGAAAACAGAGTCGCTATCCATGCTTGGAAACGATATCAGAAACATCAATTCAGAGTTTACAAGTTTCAGGGAAAACATGCTTGGCAAGAACCAGAATCTGGATGAGAAGATAGCAGATTTTGCAGAATTGTTGAACAAAAACTCGGCATCAATCTCAGAGTTTAACAAGAAAACATACGAGATCTCTCAGCAGTTACAAGATATTCGTAATGTAACCCACAAGACATCCCAGAATACGTCACATGAGGTCATGGGGTTGTTACGCCTCTCAGAGTTCCAATCAAACATCAGAATGCGTTCTGAATCAAAGTATGGCACACTGGAGGATATCGAAAAGATGACAGGACAGACAAAAGACATGATAAATCTATTTGATAGAATTTCAATTGAAGTAGAAACAAAGATGCCATTGCCTTTTGAGGTAAAGCAATGGAGCATTGCAAAGATTTTAGATTGTGCAGACAAGTGGGAGATAAGATTTACCGAAGTATTCAGACTTCTAATAACAGAACTTGGCTCTGATATTGTAAAAGAATCAATAAGAATGGAACAGGTCCGTGATCTTTTCGGAATTCGTGCAGTCGATGAAATAAGACGCGAATTAAATATTACCTAGTCTTCATCGGTTTTGTCAAGAGACTGTTTCTTCTTTTTCAGCAAAGCAAAGATTCCAATAATTACTGCAACCCAAATGCTTCCAAACAACATGTTGGACACACTGACGTACATGTATGGTGTTGCGTCAAGCAAGTTGAATACAAGTGCAATAGCTTGAGAATGAACATTTAGCATACCAGTGTGAAATGCTGCAGTGTCAGGAGAAGTAGTGGATATCTTCTCAACTGTAGAAGACATGGTACTAAGATCTTGTTGCATCATTCCAAAGTCTGTGTCTTCTGTAGGAAATATCCAAACTGGGTTTCCAGATTTTGGAAGGAGTTGCTGGACTGTCTTGATGTCATCAGAAATGGCTTGAGGGTCAGATGTAGCCTGGATTCGAACCAGAATTCCACGGGATTGATCCAGAGGATAAATGGTACTGCCATACTCTTCAAAGGCTAACACCACACCGACTACGATCAATGCAATGATTCCAGCTAATGCGATTTTATAGTAATTATTTGCCATTTTTTCTGCCTTTGATTCGATTCTACCTCTTGATTTGCCTTTTTTAAACGTTGAATGCGATATGCTAAGATACGCAATGTAAAGAAACCCAGCTACCTGAATTCCAATTATTGGCACAAATACAGGATTACCAGAAAATATCGCAATAAACATGCCAAGTATTCCATATACACCAAAGAATATCTCAAGAAGTGTAGTTTTTGTAAACGGAAGTGCATATGCCTTGTCTCTCCAATCATCATCATTTTTTATTATTCCAAATTTCGGAGTACGCAAAAACTCGTTTCTTTTTCCAAAGAGCGCATCAAAGACTGCCACGGTATTGTTGACAGACATGCCGGCAGAATAGACTATCAAATACAAGTAAGACATTGCCTTTGACCGCCATTTTTTTTGATACATTTGTTGTATAACCATCAGATATGCAACAGGGCCCATTGTCAGGTACGCAATTATTGTCAGTGCAGGCAACCCGTTTATGATATAGAGATTTATTTTTGAGGCCAAAAGTATTGGCAAGATCAGAAATTGTGCAAGAACCAGAGGATGCACGATATGTCTTGTAAGTTGGATAAATGCCTGAACTTTTGTATCAACTGGTAATTTTTTTATCGCAACAGAGCCTAGTAATTTTACGGCACACTGTATCGAGCCTTTTGCCCACCGAAATTGCTGCCTTTTTGCAGAATTCATCTGTACCGGAAGTTCTGCGTCTACTACAATATCAGGAATAAAGACACACTTCCAGCCTTTCATTTGTGCCCTATAGCTTAGGTCAAGATCCTCAACCAGAGTAGCAATGTGCCACCCTCCAGAGTCTTCAATACATTGTCTTCTCCAGATACCTGCAGTACCATTAAAACTCATAAAGAGATGAGAGTTGCTTTTTGCTTTTTGTTCCACAAGAAAGTGAAAGTCAAGGCTGAGTGCTTGAGCCTTGGTAAGAGGAGAATATTTTTCATTTACGTGGCCCCATTTGCATTGAACCAGTCCTACGTCTGGAGTGCAGAAATAAGATAATGCTTTTTTGAGAAACCATGTTGGCGGTATAAAATCAGCGTCAAAAATTGCAACAAAGTCGCTTTTTGTAAATTTCATTGCGTTTCGAAGTGCGCCTGCCTTGTATCCCTTCCTGTCTGACCTTCGCACATGCTGTATGTCAAATCCCTTTTGTTTGTAATCGGAAACTAGATTCTCAAGTAGATCATATGTTTCATCAGTGGAATCATCTAGTACCTGGATGCATAGCTTGTCTTTTGGATAATCTAGTGCACATACAGCATTTACCAGTCGTGAAGCAACATATTTTTCGTTGTATATCGGAAGTTGAATTGTCACAGTTGGAATTTCTTTGAAGGTTATAGAATTATTTTTCTTCTGACGTCTTGCAATTACTACAAGATAGTAAAAGTTGCAGGTATAGAGTGTAATTATCATTGCAATCCAAATGAAAATGTTCCACAGAAATCCCGTCAGCGGATTAGGAAGTGTGGCATGTGTAAACATTTGGAATTTTTCAACTCTCCAGTCTTTATAGCCGTACCGCTAAAATTTGGCTTAACCTTTCTTTGATATTTTTATTGCCTGAACAGGGCATACGTTTTCACATGCCAGACAAAATATACAATCAGGTTCTCGTGCCATCAATGGTTTTTTATCAGAAGCTGGATGACCTGCAAACTCTGCCCACTCGTAAACTTTTACAGGACATGCATCGATGCATGCACCATCTCCTACACAGATATCATAATCAACTGATACAAATTCTCCCCAGATTCCAAGAATTTCATTACCCTTTCTATGACCGAATACCTTTATCTTGTGACTAGATGGAGCAGTAAAAGTTTCAACAACTTTGAGTTTTGATTTAAAGTCAACATCAATTGGACCTGGTTTTGCGCCAGAAGGTGTTTCAGGTTCTGCTTCTGCTGCCACCTGTTGCCCTGGTTGAGGAGCTGCAGGCTTTGGTTTTGGTTTTGCATTAGGAACTATCTGAGCTAATGGTGTTAGTTCTTCCAGTGCCTTGAGGGCTTGTTCTGGTGTTAGCTGTTTTGTTTTTACGTCATGCTCTACCATTTTATCTGCAAGAACGCTATTTCGTAAAATGGTATCAATTATCATCTTTGCATTTGCATCTGCTTTCTTTCTATAATGTTCAACCCATAGACCGTCGCCATATTTTTCAACTGGATATACTTGATATATCATGTCAACCACTTCGCCAGTTACAATCTCGACTTGAACTTCAAGATCTATTGACTTGTATCCACTGTCATCGGGGTCTGACATGTTTTCTTCTTTCCAGCGATATGTGGCGTAAATCCTGTCAGCAAATTTATCCATTTCAAAGACTTTCTTGAATCCAGAGACGATAGAATCAATTTCATAAGTATCTTCAAGTTTTACAGGAAGACGATAAAGACCAAGCTTGTAACTGTGTAAAGGATATACTCCTCTTTTTGATGTACCCGATTGAACTGTATACACTTTATCCTTTAGCAGGAGTGACATCTGATTTGTATAATTAAAAAAGAGTTTAAAAATGCTTCTTAGTAGTCAGGGCAAGTCTCTTCTCGGATCTTTCTGTATCTCTGTTCCATCTCTGTTGCATGTTCCAAGACTTTATCAAATCCGTACGTATCCTTTGGGAAATACCAGCGTATTCCCACCTTGTGCCCAATTCCGTCCATATCGTATATCATTCCCCTATCAGAGGATACACCATACTTTTCATCAACCGATCTTTCTTGTGAGGTAAGACCGCGCTTTGTCTTGTCTTCCAGGATAAGATAAACGGGATCGTCAAGTATTACATAGAATATACCTTTTTTTAGAATTGGCAGTTCAGGTTTATCGTTATTTTTCGATTGGGTTTCCAATCATATTACCCCATTCAGTCCAGGATCCATCATAGTTTCTAACTTGAGGATATCCAAGAAGATATTTTAGAACAAACCACGTATGTGAAGATCTTTCTCCAATTCTGCAGTAACAGATGACGTCCTTGTCAGCAGTGATTCCTTTTGATTCGTAAACTTTCTTGAGTTCTTCTACAGATTTGAAAGTGCCATCAGTGTCATTTACTGCACTTGCCCAAGGAATGTTGTTTGCATGAGGAATGTGTCCTCCTCTCTGAGCATGCTCCATGGGATACTCTGCAGGTGCAGTTACCTCACCTGAGAATTCTTTTGGTGAACGTACATCAACTAGAACAGTATCTTTTTTGTCAAGTGCACGTCTTACATCAAATAGATATGCACGGAGTCCTTCATTTGGTGGCTGTGCAACATAGTTTGTTTTTGGTATTTGTGGTTCATCTTTTGTGTAAGGTTTGTTTTCAATCTCCCATTTTTTTCTTCCACCATTCATGATTTTCACATTTTCATGTCCATAATACTTGAATATCCAAAATACAAATGCTGCAAACCAATTGTTAAAGTCACCATACAAAATAACTTCAGATTGTGTAGTTATTCCATTTCTTGATAGTAAATCTTCAAACTGTGATTTGCTGATTATATCTCTAGTAATAGGATCATTGATGTCTCTTTTCCACCAGATGAGACTTGCCCCCTGGAGATGTCCTTGTCTATAGGCATTCTCTGGGTCATAGTCGACTTCAATAATTTTAAAGGATTTATTGCTCAAGTTCTTTGAGACGGTTTCTGTATCTACTAAAACTGGTTGTGCATAATTCATTTTATCTCTATCATACTGGACCCAGAAGGTTCTTAATATTTTATGCTCAACAGATGCTTTTTAAGTGAAATTAAAATTAGTAGTTTTGCTTGGATCTTCACAATGTTGCACTTGTAAGCAAAGTTGGTTCAAAAGAATCTGAGGATGCGGTAAAAAAAGTTGCCAAGAAATTGCTTGCAAAAAAAATCAAAGTGTATACAGTTTCAGCCGTAGATGTAGATGGAGCCAAGAAAATCAGCGATATAGAAGATCTCAAGACCACAAAACTAGATTTGACAATAACACTTGGCGGAGACGGAACAACACTACGAACTTTTAGGTATCTAGAAAATGAAGTTCCAAATCTTGCAATAAACGTAGGAGGGAACAGAGGCATATTATCAGAGATAACACTGCCTGAGATTGATACTGCCATTGCGCAAATCATTTCAGGCAAGATTTTTTTGGACAAGCGGACTAGAGTAGTTGCGTCTTGCGGAGGACAAGATTTTCCCCCAGCGCTAAATGAAATTTACATCAATAGACAGAATTTGACAAAGACATCGTTGTTTGAGATCAAATTTCAAAGTGATAAAGTAACACAAAAAATGGATGGAGTGATTGTTGCAACACCAAGCGGTTCCACAGGACATTCCTATTCTTTAGGAGGTCCAATTCTTCATGAAAGTCTAGATGTTCTTATCATAACACCTGTTGCTCCAGTCAACAAGTTACCATCAATTGTAGTTCCTGATGAAAAAATTGAGATTCACAGTAGTCATGATTCCAACATAATCATGGATGCTCAAGTGATCAAAACTGCCAGATTTGATGAGGTGATTACAATAAGAAAATACAAAAAACATGCAGTATTTGTGAGACTGAAAAAACAAGGTTTGAGACAGATGAGCAAGCTTGGTTTCTAAAATATTAGATGCCACCTCATTTTATGCAGGAGTACCATTTTCTTCTCAAGAGCAGAGTTTTACAACTCCGTTAGTCTTTGAAGAAATAATGCATATTAAAAAAAGTCATGACGCAGTGCAAACACTCGTTGATCTAGGCAGACTACAGATTGTAGAACCAGAAGAAAAATTTCTCAAATTTATTTTGGACGAGTCAAAAAATATAGGAGATTATTCCGAATTATCAAAGGAAGACATGTCAGTACTTGCACTATGTGCTCAACTAAAAGGCGAACTAGTAACAGATGATTTCACAGTATCAAATGTTGCAAAACACCTGAATCTCAAAGTCATTCCAATAATGACCAAGGGAATATCCAAGGTCTTGGACAGTGTGTATTTGTGCCCTGCATGCAACAAGAGTTTCAAGAAAATGTCTGATTGTCCCGTTTGCGGTAGCAAACTAAGGAAAAGATCATCGAAGAGAAAGACTTCTTTTAACCCAGTAGGCAAAAGAGCAATCACATAGCTTTACGTTTTTACATCAAGATATCATACATCGTGTAGTGTCTTTTGATCAGTATTTTTTCCAGCCTTGGTTTGAGCATCAAGTATCTTTCGTATCTTTTGGGCACGGGCCTCTCCCATCCCAGATATCTTTGACAATTCAACATATGACGCATTCAATGAATTACTCGTAGAGCCAAATTTTTCAAGCATCCGTGTCGCAAGTTTTTCTCCAACACCTGGCAGACTGCACAAAATAGATAGTTGTTGTTGTTTCAAGTCACCAGATTTTCGAATTTTTTTAAGAAATGGCCCCTTTACTGTCCCCTGTCTTGCACACATGGATACCAACAATTTTGCAGTATGAGATGCGGTAGGAGTTGGGATTACAGGTATTTTAAAATCCAATACCACAGAAGACATCGCTCCATAAAATACCAAAGGATTTTCTGCAATGGTATCAATCTCGTCAACATTTCCTTCTATGATGATACATGGGTGCTCAAAGTGTTCCTTGAGTCTATTGCATTGATCAAATAGTCTCCCATCAAATACTGATGAGATAAAATCACTAATGCTTTTTCTTTCCACAATGGTTTCAGGTGCAACAATATAATCGCCTACAGGTAAATTCATCATCTCCACTTTAACTCCAATTTGTTTTAACAGATCAGGGATTCCACTTTTTCGTTCCCTTTCATCAATTACCATTCGGAGATCGTCAATTTTCATTAAACAGTTATGTTTCTGTAAATATTTTATTTAGGAGTATCTGTCTTTTGTTGTCCCGGTGGAGCTCCAGATCCTCGAAGCATTTCACGGATTTTTGCTTCTGCTTCTTTGAGGTTTTCCTTGATTCTAGTTTCTTGTTTGGAAAGTACTGTAAGTCTTGTATTTGCAAGTTCTTTCTTTTCTTGCAGTTCTAAGACCAGTGTAGCTTTTGTAGATTTTACAAGGATAGAGCCTGCAGTCTTGTATACAATATCATCATCGTTTGCCTTTTGCAGGACTTCAAGTGCTCGTTCAGTCTCTAGATGTTCTGATTCAAGATGTTGTTTTTGCATCATGATAGACTGGAGGTTTTGCTGTAATTGTTGTAATCTTCCCACCTGTTCTTGTAACCATGGGGGGAGTTGTTGTTCGCCTGCAGACATGAATCTCTGACTTGGAATTTTGCTTATATGTTTACCGATTCGATGGAATCATTACTTGCTTGGACAAGTCTCAAGGTGGAATTTAGATTGGCACGCAGGTGTTGAATTTCTTGTGCCTCAATATTGATTGTGATTTTTTTATCAAGAGAAAAATTTGTTTTTGTCGGGTTTTCATCGTAAAATTTGTTGTCAATCTCAATTGAATCAAAAATTGATATTGTTTTTTTTCCGGCAGAAATTTCTATCTTGGCATTATAGTTTGACATCGTATGCCAAGCCTGCAACCTTAAAGTTACATTTCTTACAAGCCCAAATTCCTACTGCTTCTCTTCCAAATCTTTCAGAACCACATTGTGGGCATTTTCTTTGTGCCTTTAGTTGTCTGTGTACTGATGTGAATTTTTTTCTTGGCTTGAGGCCATATTTCTGACCTAGTCCTTTGAGTGATGCTGTCTTGCTCTTTGCCATTCTTACATCAACTGCTCAAACTGCTTCCTTATTTTTCTTCCTACAGCAAGTGCTGTTTCAGAGCACTGTAAGAGTTGTTCAGCAGTAAATCCATCGCTTCCACCCTTTTGTACAGCACAAATGTTGCCATCAGAATTTGTTGTAATTGTAATTCTTGCATCCATGCAAGATTCTTCATCCTTTGTTGGATCAACTATGATGTAATCCCCAATTCTTGCCATGGTAACAGACACTGGCAGTGTCTTAATCGGGGGTTTTGATGTTACTCCCTCTACAAGGACGGGTGCATCATCTTTTATTTCCCACTTTGGAACAGTACATGAAAGTATTCCAGCTACAGATGCATAAGAGCATGCATCAAAGAGATTTCCGCCAGAATCAATCACACTGCTATCAATGAACATGCCAATGACAGACTTGTCCTCGATTAGAACAAGTTGATGCAAATCAATCATTTCAGTCTCTCGTATTCCCCTATCAACAACTCTTGCAAGTTCGATTACTTCCTCATTTGGTGGACCAGGCTCTGCATTTGGATCTGCCAATGGCAAGATCTCTGCAGTGCAGATGAGAATTCCCTTGTCACCAAGATCTGGAAATGGTTTATCTGGTTGTATCTTAACTCCGGTTATGATTTCAGTATTTCCCAATTTTACTCGCGCAGAACCGTTTGCCTTTGGAATAACTCCTGTTTCAATGATCAGTGGTCTTTGTTCATCAAGTGTTCTTCCGTCGATTCTTTTTCCTGTTTTTAGGAGATCGAGAATTTTATCTCGCTTTAGTTGATCTAGAATTTGAGAATTCAATTTTATTGCTCACCGTTTTGGAAATATTTTTCCATTAATGCTTTTCTTTGGACTTCGTAGACTCGTTTGCAACCCACTAACGCAGTTTGCATACATGTTTTGAATTCTTCTGGTTTTAGCATACCGTCAAGCTGTAAAAGTGTAACTTTACCAATGTTTGGCATCAATGCAACTGGCATGTCTGCTTGGCCTTCTTGGTCTTCTTCATTGTTAACATCAAGCACTATCCTGTCTGCGACTTTGCCTGCTGCACAAGCAGATACCAAGTCACGCATTGGAATACCTGCATCTGCAAGAGCAACTGCTGCGGCATCAAGTGCTGCACATCGTGAGCCACCATCTGCCTGAAGAACCTCAATGAATACATCGATTACAGTACGTGGATAGTCTTTTAGTATTACAGCAGGTTGTAATGCCTCTTTGATAACTTTGGATATTTCAATTTCTCTTCTTGATGGAGCAGGATTCTTTCTTTCAGTTACAGAGAAAGGCGACATGTGGTATCTGCATCTCAAAATTCCAGAATCTGGATTTGCCATGTGTTTTGGGTGAACATCTCTAGGACCGAAAACACCTGCCAAGATCTTGTTCTTTCCAAATTCAATATATGCAGAACCGTCTGCATTTTTTAGTACTCCAACTTTGATAGAGATATTTCTAAGCTCGTCTAATCTCCGTCCATCGCATCTAATTCCATCTTCAGTCATTAATTGTGTCATTGTTTTCACCATCTGGTACCCCAAGCATAGATTTGACTCTTTCAGTCAAATTCGGCGTATGCGCAAGGGCATCAATCATTTTCACTGCTTCTACTGCCTTTAATAATCCCTCGGAATCGTCGCAGGATATTACTATCCATCCGTTTTGTCCGATTGTAATAATTGCTTTAGTGGCCATTTCTATTGTTTGGATCATAGAACCGCGTTTACCTATCAATCTAGGTACCTTGCTTGGAGAGATCTCCACTAGTTCACCTGATTCAATTTTACCAAGATCTCTGTCTTGAACTGTAAGAAGAGGATCTCTTGATCTATCAAAATTAGCAATTCTGGTTGCAACCAGATCACCGATATCAAGTCTTTGTCTTAGTTCATCTTTGGTAGGAGAATAGTCCCTGCCAAAAACATCTTGTGCGGGCAAGAATCCTACAAAACACGAATTAATATCAAACTCCCAAGAGAGCGGTGAGGTTCCAATTACTTTGCCAATGACTAGATCATTTGTCTTTGGCATGTATCCACCAGTGAGTGGAATTACTTTGACTGAATTTTCAAAAATCTCCGATATTCCAACACATGTTGAGATCATCCTGTCGCCATCTTGGTACACATTTTGTTCTGGTCTCAATGGTCCTGTGGCTATTACATCGCCTGGAATAACGTATCGTCTTTTTACATCCATCATTTCGCAACCTCAATAGAAGCAGTACCTTTTGTTACAGAGCCTAACCTATCCATTACATTTGCCCTTGCCGCCGCCGGTATATCTAGTATTACTTTGAGTCCACCATTTGCTTGCCATTCTTCTTTTTTCAAAGTGCCAAATGACTTTAACACAGAATAAGATTGAGCTGCAAATTGTGCCGGCACCAGAATTTCAAGAAGCATATTTTCAGACTTTAGAGGAATTATAGAACGGAGCTGTTCAATTATTTCTTTTATCTGTTCATCGGTATTTCTGAAAGGATCAATTGACACTCTTGCATCATCCATAGCTTGTTCTATTCGAAGTGGAGGATGTGGAAGATGTGATCGTGGATCAACATAGGTTTTAGCGATAAAGTCCACTATCTGTTTACGTTTTTCAGAGATCATTTTTCTTCTCTGATCTGTTGTAAGATTTAGCTCTCCTTTCTGGAGCATTATAGTAGCAACTGCAGTTGAATCAGTGGTTTTGAATGCCTTCATGAGTTTTTCAGTAGATGCCCTGGTACCTTTGTTTGAATCAGAGTAAATCTCCTCTGAAATCAAGACACCTGAAATGTCCTTTCGCTTGCCCAACTTGAACTCTAATGCAGGATCTGGTTTTACCAATATCTCAAATTTTTCGCCTTCTACTGAGAATCTTACAACTGTTACCTTAGTATCCATAATTGAGGTAATCATGCTCAGTATTTATCTATAAAGAAAAACTCGCTAGATTTTTATTTGGAATTTTAGTCCTCTTTCGTAAGATTTGACTTCTTTAGAGATTGTTCAGGAAAGTGGTAACAGTATGATTGTCAAATTAAAAGGCATACCTGTACAATACGCCAACGCACTAAGACGAATTTGCCTGGCTGGAATTCCCACATTTGCAGTTGATGATGTCATAATTATTGAAAATTCCTCAGTTTTGCCTGATGAGGGTGTAGCCCACAGACTTGCAATGATGCCACTTAGAACAGATCTTGAAAGATTTGTAGAACCATCTGCATGTGATTGCCACAGTGAACTTGGTTGCAGCCGATGCAGAGTATTACTCATGCTAGATTCAGGTAATTCAGATACAACTAGAACCATCACTTCATCAGAAATTAGTTCAGAGGATGAAGTTGTAAAACCAGTCAGTTCTAGCATTCCAATTGTTGCACTTGCTCCAAACCAGAAATTAAAAGTGGAGGCTTATGCAAGACTAGGCAGAGGCAGCGATCATGCCAAATGGAACTCTGCCACAGTTTCAGCTCTTACTTCTACAAATAACCCTGACGAACATGTTTTGACCATAGAGACTACAGGTAGTCTTACTCCAAAAGAAGTTCTGCGTGCATCCATTGAAGAACTTGAAAAAAGATTAGGCGAATTCCAAAAGAATGTAGCCACGCTTGGTTGAAGCATATATTATATTTGGGTAAAATTGGGCATTATTACACATGACTAATCAGATTGTTATTCAAATGGTGAAGACCTTACGCGGTGCTTCAAAGAAGAACAATGCCCCAATATGGGAGAGATTAGCAGATCAGGCCTTAAAACCAACCAGAGCAAAAAGAACAATAAATTTGGGACAGCTTGACAAGTTTGTTGCAGACAATGATGTTGTCATTGTACCAGGCAAAATTCTAGGAACCGGAAGTCTTTCACACAAAATAACAATATGCTCATTTTCAATGTCAACTACTGGTGCAAAGAAAATAACAGCATCAGGTGGAAAAATATTAGATATCGCTCAGATTATCAAGAACCATCCAACAGGAAAAGGAGTGAAAATAATTGGTTAAACAAGTTACCGAAGTAAAAGCATCAGAAAAGAATCCAGCATCACAGACAATCATAGTAGACGGAACAAACATGATAGCAGGCAGACTTTGTTCTCATGTAGCAAAATTGCTCATAAAAGGAAACAGAGTTTCAATTGTAAATTCTGAAAATATCATGCTTTCAGGAGATAGAAAATTAATTATCGAGGAATATAGAAAGTTCTTGGAGATTGCAAGTATTAACAATCCTAAATTCGGTCCATTCCACCCACGTAGACCAGACACCATGATAAGCAGAATGGTACGAGGAATGTTACCAAAGAACAAACCATCAGGACAAACAGCTTTGAAAAGATTAAGAGCATATCTCGGAGTACCAAATGAATTACGATCAAAGAAAACAACACAGTTCGATGATGCTAAAATTAGAAGACCTTCTCCTTATTACACAACTTTGGGAGAATTAGGTAAAATGGTTGGGTGGAACGAGTAATGGTAAAGCTAGAAAGTTATTACGCATCTAGAAAAACTGCACGCGCACACGCATTCATTACAAAAGGAGTAGGTCGTGTAAGAATTAACAATATTCCAGTAGAAATGGTTCAACAAGAAGTAGCACGAGAAATCATGCTAGGACCTCTAGAAATTGCAGGAGAACTAAGAAACAAGATTGATCTTTCAGTCAAGGTCAGAGGTGGAGGTTTTGTCGGCCAGTCTTATGCAAGCGCAATTGCAATGTCAAGAGCAATGACAGGTTGGACAAAAACCAGAAAGGAACCAAAAGATCATCCACTTACAAGAACAATAAGAGAAGACCTAAGAAAACGATTAACCGACTATGACAAGCACCTTCTAAGTGGAGACGACAGAAGAAAGGAACCAAAGAAATTTGGCGGTCCTGGTGCTAGAAGAAGAAAACAGAAGTCGTATAGATAGCATTGAAAGCCGTAATCCTGGCAGGAGGCCGTGGGACGCGGGGAAGACCATTTACAGATTATATTCCAAAAGCCATGATTCCAGTTCAGGGACGGCCACTTGTTTATTACATTGCCAAATATCTTGCCAAGTCTGGTATAATTGATGAAATAATCATACTTGGGGATTTTTCAGGCATAGGAAAACAGATTGAGAAATATTTTGAAAACCATATTTCTTTTAAAAAGAAAATAAAATTTGTCCAGGACTCACAGAGTGGAACTGGTGGAGATCTTGTCCACCTGAAATCATCACTTGGAAAAAGCAGAGAATTCTTGTTGTGGTTTGTAGATAACTTGTGTCCAGTAGACATAAACAAGATGTACCAGTACCACAAGGATTCCAAGACATATGCAACGATAGCGGTACGAAGATACAGAAAAGAAGAGACAGGATTTGCCATAGTAAAAGACGGAATCATTTCAGAATTCAAAGAAAAACCTACAATAGAGCTGCAGATGGCAGAGTGTCTTGGTATTTACATCATAAATTCCAAAATAATTGGTACCATCAAGACCGAGAGACAAAGAAAAAAGAACCTGAATCTTTCCTATGATATTTTACAACCATTGTCCAAGAAAGGAAACATTGCAGCATATGACATTGGAAAAACCCAGTGGTTAGACATTGATTCTCCGACTCGTGTTGAGAGAAACAAAGAGTTGGTTAATTCAATAATAAAGAAACTAGATTAGATCTTTGTGAGATCTCTCATATTTTACAATCTGGTCTTCATGCAGTAAGGTCATTGCAATATCATCTAGCCCCTCAAGCAAGATCTTTTTCCAGTGTGGTTCTATTGGAAATGAAATAGACATACCATCTGCCTTGATTGATTGAGTTTCAAGGTCTACCTCAATTTCAGACTTGGTTGAGAATAATTTTTCTAATACATCATCTGGAACACGTATTGGCAAGATGCCATTTTTGAAACAGTTGTTATAGAATATGTCTGCAAATGAAGTGGAGATTACCACTCTAAAACCATAGTCATCAAGTGCCCACACTGCATGCTCCCTGCTAGAGCCACACCCAAAGTTATCTCTTGCAAGCAAGATCTTAGAATTTTTGTATGCAGGATCGTTTAAGACAAAATCTTTTCGTGGAAGACCTCCTTCATATCTCCAGTCATAAAACAAGTATTGACCAAAGCCAGTTCTCTGAATTAGTTTTAGAAATTGTTTTGGCACTATCTGATCAGTATCAACATTTACCTTGTCAAGTGGAGTTGCTATGCTTTTTATTTTCTTAAATGGTTGCATTCTAGTTCAAATCCAATTCTCTTACATCTACAAAATGTCCATGTATTGCAGCTGCTGCTGCCATGACAGGACTTACAAGATGTGTGCGTCCCCCAGTACCTTGTCTTCCCTCAAAGTTTCTGTTTGAGGTACTTGCACATCGTTCCCCTGCAGCCAAGATGTCAGGATTCATGCCAAGACACATGCTGCATCCAGACTCTCGCCATTCAAATCCAGCATCTTTGAATATTTTATCAAGGCCTAATGCTTCTGCATTTTTCTTTACAAGTTGCGAGCCAGGAACAACCATTGCCCTTACCTTGGCTGAGACTTTTTTCCCCTTGACAACTTTGGCAGCTTCTGTCAAGTCTTCTAATCTAGAATTTGTGCATGAACCAATGAAGACTCGGTCAATTATAATATCAGTAATTGCAGTGCCTGGTTTGAGGCCCATGTACTGTAATGCCTTGATAGCTCCTTTTTCTTCCTCAGGATTTCCCTTTCCATATTCTTCTGGAAATGGAACAATATCTGTAACATCAGTTGTCATGGCAGGATTTGTTCCCCAGGATACCTGTGGTGCAATGTTTTCTGCACTAAACGTAAAAGACTTGTCAAACTGTGCGCCGCTATCTGTTTTTAGATTTTCGCGCCAGAGATTTACGTATTCATCATAATTTTCTGGAGAATATTTTTTCCCGCGAAGATACTGGAATGTTTTCTCATCAGGGGCAATCAATCCAGCTCGTGCTCCTGCTTCAATTGACATGTTGCATATGGTCATTCTTTGTTCCATGGTTAACTCAGATATTGTATCTCCACGATATTCAATTACAGTTCCTGTTCCTCCAGCAGTACCAATTTTTTTGATAATGGATAGAATAATGTCCTTTGCAGTTACGGCATGAGGGTTTTTCCTCTTTCCCTTGATATTTATTTCAAAAGTTTTTGGTTTTTCCATCATAATGCATTGAGTTGCCAAGACATGTTCTACATCACTTGTGCCTATTCCAAAGGCAAGCGAGCCAAAGGCTCCATGTGTTGAAGTATGACTGTCACCACAAACAATAGTTGTTCCAGGGAGTGTTATTCCTAGTTCAGGTCCTATCACGTGTACAATACCCTGATTTGGACTGTGGATATCAAATAGAGTGATTCCAAATTCTTTACAGTTTTTTTCAAGCGCCTTGATTTGCGTTGATGATGTTTGGTCTAGGATTGGTAATGACCTGTCGCTTGTTGGCACGTTATGATCCATTGTTGCAAATGTAAGATCAGTTCGTCTGACTTTTCTTCCATTGAGACGTAAACCGTCAAAGGCTTGCGGGGATGTAACTTCATGAACAAGATGTCTGTCAACATAGAGTAGTGATCTACCATTTTCTTCTGTTACAATATGAGAATCCCAAATTTTCTCAAACAAAGTCTTTGACATTTAGATTACCATAGTCAAGATCGGAGATATAATGGTATAAAATCCAAAAGCTAGGGCTTGTAATTGAACAGACCGCCGGCTTCAATTATTTTGCCAATTAGTTCTGGGAAAGGCTTCATTTTGTAGACTTTGTTCTTTGTCAAGTTCTTAATCTCGTTTGCAGCAATGTTTACTTCAAGAGAGTCACTGTCAGAGATGTCCTTGTATGCACTTTCATCAATCTCAATTGGGAGTAGGAACGCTCCATCTACTGCGTTTCTATAGAATATCCTTGCAAAAGACAATGCCAATACTGCCTTTATTCCAGAATAGGATAATGCTATTGGTGCGTGTTCTCTAGAGGAACCACAGCCAAAGTTTTTTCCTGCAACGATAAAGTCACCTGGTTTTACTCGCTTGTGAAAGTCTTTGTCAAGTCCCTCCATTGCATGTGTTGCAAGCTCTGCATAATCATGAATTTTCAGATACGGACCTGGTAAGATTACATCAGTGTCGATGTTATCTCGTTCGTATTTTATTACAGAACCTTTCATTTCAAGTCCCTCGGGTCAGTAATTTTTCCAGTTACTGCAGATGCTGCTGCAACAAGTGGTGATGCAAGATATGTCTGTGATTCTATATGTCCCATTCTTCCTGGAAAGTTCCTATTGGTGGTACTAATACAGATTTCATCTTTTGCTAATACGCCCATGTGAGCTCCACAGCATGCACCACAGGTAGGTGGTCCTACAACTACTCCAGCATCCATGAAAATTTTCAACAATCCTCCATCCATGGCTTTTCTAAATATCGACATTGCGGCAGGCAAGATCTCAGTTCTTATCTTCACTGTTCGTCCTTTGAGAATTTTTGCTGCTGCTTGCAAGTCTTCTAGCTTTGCGCCAGTACAAGAGCCAATGTATGCCTTGTCAAGTTCAACTGAAGACAAGTCACGTGCAACAACAGTATTTTCAGGCGAGAATGGTTTTGCCACAATAGGCTCCATTTCCGAGCCTTCATACTCGTAAATTTTTTCATAATGTGCATCTGAATCGCCATGAACTTCATCATATTTAGTGACACCTCTAGCTGCAAGATATTCCCGAATTTTTTGATCAGGCTCTACTATACCGCTTTTGGCACCTGCTTCTGTTGTCATGTTTGTTAATGTCAATCTGCTTTCAACAGACATTTCTGATATTCCAGTACCACCAAACTGCATGGTCTTGTATGCAGCACCATCAGTTCCAATGTCACCAATTATTTTTAGTATCAAGTCTTTTGCCATCACATGATCTGGAAGTTTTCCATTGAGCTTGAAAAATAATGTCTCTGGTACCTTGAACCATATTTTTCCATTCAACAAGACATATGCAACATCAGTATGTCCAAGACCTGCTGCAAATGCACCTAGTGCACCAGTTGTATTTGTGTGAGAGTCTCCCCCAACATACACCTCACCTGGAAGCACCATTGCCTCCTCATGAGATAGCGTATGGCAAATGCCGTATTGTCCCATTCCATACTTGAAATGCTTTTTGATTCCAAATTGCTTTGTAAAATTTGTTAGCAATACAATATTTTGTGCAGATATCTTGTCTGCTGCAGGTACAAAGTGGTCTTCTGCAACCCAAACCTTGTCTGGATTCCATACCTTGTCAATAACCATACCTTTCTTTCGTAGTTTTTCAAATACTGCCAAGACTCCAGGTCCTGATACATCATGGACCATCACCTTGTCCACATTAACAAAGACTACATCCCCTGGTACAACTTCTTTCTTTCCAGAAGCCCGGGCTAGGATCTTTTCAGTAATGTTCAATATCGAAAATCAACTTGAAAGAAATTAAAATGTTTGCAGAACCCTAAATAGTGATTGTCATCTAAAAACAGGCGTGTCGCTTACAGTATTACCTGTAAAATCAACATTAAAGAAAGAGCCGTTTGACTTGTTTGCAAGTCTTGTAACGGATCTTGAAAGTGCAGGCATCACTCCTCAAAATGGAGATGTGCTAGTAATTTCAAGCAAATATGTTGCAAACTCTCAAGGCAGAGTCATAGAGTACAACAAGGTCGTGCCTTCTTCTGACGCAGAACAAGTCGGTAAAAAATTTCGTATCAAGTCTAACATTGCAGAAATAATTTTGAGGGAATCAGATACAATATTTGGCGGAATCCCAGGGTTTGTAATTACATCATCAGATAATATCATGGCACCAAATGCAGGAATAGACAAGTCCAACACAAAGGACGGTACAATAGTTTTGTATCCAAATGAACCATATAGTACAGCAGAACATCTTCGAAGAAAATTTCTGCTAAAGTACAACGTGCATGTTGGCATCATCATTGCCGACAGTAGACTAATGCCTGGAAGAGTTGGAACTGTAGGAGTTGCGATATCTTGCTCTGGCATTGAGCCTACATCAGATCTGAGGGGTGAGAAAGACTTGTACGGCAATGTTCTCAGGGTGACTTTTCAAGCAGTTGCAGACGATCTTGCATCCATTGCAAATCTCAAGATGGGCGAAGCCTCTGACGCAACACCATGTGTGTTAATCAGAGATTCAGATGCAAGATTAACAGACAGGAAAATAGATGAAAACGAGATGGCCATACACTATGAACAGTGTGTCTATGTTCGTGGACTAGGAACAAGAATTTAAGTCAACTATAGTTTTAATAGAGCTAAAATGGACGCCAAGCTATGGTAGAGTTTCTTACCAAATATCCAAAGACCATGTCTTTCCTAGATGGTAAAAAAGACAAAGTCATGGTGGATACAAAGGGAGTAGAACAGCTCACCATAGTGGTAAAGAAAAGTGTCGAAGAATTGCTCAAGATCTTTTCAAATGAAGGTTTCACTCATGTGAAATTTGAACACAAACAAGAAACACAAATCGGCAGTGGTCTATCCCTCAAGTTAAAAAAGCCATGGGAGATGCATGTCAGACTGTTAGAAATGAAGAAGGGCTTTGTTGCAATTCAAGGAGAGGTGGAGGTATCACGTGACTATCTACAACATCTTTTCTGCCAAAGAACTCCAGTATTTTACGAGATAGAGACATTGCTAAAGAAACACCAGATTGAATACAAGATCTGGAATGAACGAATAAGAAAGTATGTCAATACTGTTCTTGACAATTACAAAGTAAAACTTGCAACTCCAAGTTTTCCAGTACTAGCATGGAAGCCCATGGTATACGTGATTGCAACAATAGGTGCATTGTACTTGTTCAAGTACATCATGACAGTCTAGAACCTTTAATTAGAAATTTTCCGCATTATCTGTAAATGAGTACATCAAAACTTCCACTTTACCTAAAATTTTATGGTATCTCCCCATGGGAACTCGAGGTTATCTTTAGCTTACTACACAATCAGTTCAACGTACAAGAAGATCCCAATGCAGAACAAGAAGAAGATTATACAACCATGATTAGTGTTACATTTCCTCTTGAATTCAATGAGATTTTTTTCAAACAATTCGGAGTTCCACGATGGGACAAGCTAAAGGGCATCATCAAAGAGATGAAGAGACGGCGAGGCGGAGGAAAGAGTTTACGGGTTTACATCAAATTCACCGGAAAACCAAGTATCATATTTACAATAGATCTTGACGATAGGCGCTCATTTGATACAGCAGTGGACAAGATTGATTTTGTGATAGAATTGTTGCCGTATCATTTAGATCCAAAAAAAATGCCAAGAAACACCACACTGGTCTCATACCAATTCGATGATATCATCGCAAAGTGGAACATCAATGCAGATGCAGAAGACCATACATACCACTTTGTAGAAAACGAATGGAAGATTACTTGATCTCTTTTTCTAGGGGTTCAAGCATGGATTGTAATTCACGATATTTTTTCTCAATGAAATCTAGAGATTCTTCCAATTTCTTTGATTTTCCATACTTGTATCTGATAAGTTCTCTATGTCTCCAAAAGTTTTTTCCCTCCCCAACAGATAACGTGCTAAAGTAATCAGGGCCCTTTAGGCTATCAGGGAGTTTTATGTTGAACGGAAAAAGAAATTCTGCCATAAACCATTCATCACCATCAGGATAGTCAGAGCCAGTATCGATGTCAAAAAACAGATGCAACAGATTTGTTTGCATCAGTCCATCATCTCTTATTGTGGGATGTTTTACATTTGATTTTTTAAAATCTAGTTTTACAAGGTTTGGTTCAAAATACCCATCGATGATAGATTTTCGGAATATCTTGTTTACTTCTTCCAGATTCAAACTAGAACTACTCTTTTTTAGAACATGCTAATAACTTATATCATTATTGGAAACGAGAAATCCAACAGGTTAGGGGTTGCATGCCTAACAAGATTAGATTTCTAGAGCATCTAGCATTTTTGATATGTTAGTTATTGACTTGCCTGCAGACGAGATTTCTTGGTATGCAGGAGGGTTTTCAAGATAGTTAGGAATCCTCTCTGCCATTCGCTCGTCATAGGGTGCGATTATTTCATTTTTGTAGAATATTCCAGTTGGAATCTTTGAATCCCACTCGTTTGATTTTATCAAGGCTTGGGTAAGTTTCTCATTTTCTTCGTCAGGTGAGTCAATGTGAACAAGTGGATCATAGCCAGTATCTTCAAGCTTGTAGATTCGTGGCATGGGCTTGTTTGTCATCTCATCAATGTTATCCATACCCGAAAACCAATCCCTGGTATTGATATCATTGTAAGTTGGACATGGTTGTAATACATCAAGAAATGATAGACCGCGATGTTTTACTGCTGCAATTATCAGATCCTTTAATTGTCTCACATCGTATGCATATCCCCTTGCAACAAATGTATACCCACTTGCAATTGCAAGCGCGATTGGATTTACAGACTGGTTTACATTTGGTTCTGGAAGAGACTTGGTCTTCAGTCCAAGTTTTAGTGTAGGAGATGCTTGTCCTTTAGTCAGGCCATAAACTCCATTGTTGAATATGATGTATGTCATGTCCACATTTCTTCTGCCGGCGGCAACAAAATGTCCTGCACCAATTCCCAGTCCATCACCGTCTCCACCAGCTGCAATTATTGTCATCTCAGGATTTGCAAGTTTTGCACCCTGTGCAAATGTGAGTACCCTACCGTGCAATGTATGAACACCATAAGTATTGATGAAATGCGAGGTCTTGCCAGAACATCCAACACCAGAAAATATTGCAGCCTTGTGTCTTGGGACTTCCATTTCTGCAAGAGCCATCTGAATTGCGCTCACTATACCAAAATCTCCACAGCCCGGACACCAGTCGTTGTGGACTTCGGTTTTGTAATCTGCTACATTAGACACCATATTTTAGCACCTGCTTTTTCTCTGCCTTGTTGTCGATAATCTTTTTAACAGAATCAAAAACCTCATTACAAGTCATTGGTCTTCCAGTGTATTTTAATATGTAATAGTCAACCTTTCTGTCCAGGTGTTCATTAAGCAACGAACCCATCTGTCCAGCTTGGTTTGCTTCAATATCGATTATCGTCTTGACCCCCGAAAGTAGTGATTGTACGTATTTAGTAGGAAACGGATGTAACATTTTGATTTGAATGAATCCAACCTTGTATCCCGCTTTTTTTAGCATATCAATTGCATCTAAGATTGGACCCTTGGCAGACCCCCAGCTGAGAATGCAAAAGTCGGATACCCCATAGTTAATGGCCTGGTCTTCTTTTGGTATTTGTTCTAGTGCAAGCTCTAGTTTGTGGGCACGTTTGTCCATCTTGTAGATACGGTTCTCAGGATCTTCAGATATGTGTCCCTCTTGATCACTTTCATCACCAGTATTCCAGAATATTCCATTTTCAAGCCCTAGTCTTGATCTTGGAGAGATTCCATCTGGAGATGGTGTAAATCGTTTGTATCCTGCATCTTGAATTTTTTCCAACAACTTGCCTCGCTCTATTGTTATTTTGTTTGAATCAAATCTTGGTACCGTTGATACTGTACTTGCAATGAATTTGTCCATCATGTGTATAACAGGAATTTGGTAGACATCAGCAAAATTGAAACATTTTGCAGTATCATAAAATCCCTCTTCAGTATCCCCTGATGCATACACAATTCTTGGAAAATCTCCGTGTCCTGCATGTATTGCAAACAGTAAATCATCTTGGCCATGTCTTGTAGGAAGACCAGTGGAAGGGCCACTTCGCTGATACAAAGTTACAACAATCGGCACTTCATTTATTCCAGCCCAACCAAGAGCTTCTGCCATAAGAGAAAAACCAGGGCCAGATGTACTTGTAGCAGATCTTGCTCCCGTCAAGGATGCGCCAATAATCATTCCAATTGCAGATATCTCATCTTCTGTCTGCACAACTAATGTAGATCCCGGTCTGTTATTTTCCACCTCAAAGATTTCATTTGATTCCAAAAACACACTTTCATCTGATGCAGGAGTAATTGGATAGTATGACTGGAACCGACAACCACATGCTATTTTCCCAAGACTCGTAGATTGAAATCCTTGTACCAACATGGTATGTTCTTCTTTTGGAATTTGTGGTAACTGGTACTTGAATTTTGAATATTTTACAGTGGCAAGGTTGTAAGCATAGTTTGCCGCAACTTTATTCATCTCTGCAATCTCTGCTTTTCTTGAAAAGATGTTTCCCACAGATTTGAGTAGTGTATCAGGAGGCAACCCCAACAAGCCAAGAGATACAGAAACTGCAAGGACATTTTGCATACGAAACATGCCTCGTAATTTGGGATTTTTGGTCTCATCAGCTAAATTAGCCAGAATCTCTCTGAAAGATACAGGATATAGTGTGACTCCCCGTTCTTTTGCCTCATCAAGTAGACCCTGAATTGTGAATGGTTTGTTTTTGGATACAAGATATTTTTGGAGACGTTCCTTGAATTGCGCATCAAGTGTATGAACCTCATCTATTTTCATTGCAGTCAACTCAGATTCATACACAATTGCACCATCATTGAAGACATCTTCTGCATGTCGAAATATTGTCTCAGCATCAAACCCTACAAGCATTGTAATTCCACTTACATTTGATCGAATTGTCTTGTCAGAGACTCGGACTCCAAAATAGCTGTGCTCACCTTTGATGTTAGAATAATACTCTCTTTTTCCAAATATCTTCAGTCCACACCCAGCACATGCTCCAGCAAAAATATTTGCAGCAGTTTCAACACCGCCACCTTGAGGACCACCAATAACCCAAGTTAAATCAATAGAAGACATGTTAAACCTAGACGCTCATCAAATATTAATAATGCTATAAATGCCAAATGAAAAGTTATCCGCCAGTAGCTGCATCAAACAATGCACATTCACATTTATCACGTTCTCCACAAAATGGACAAACACAGACACATTTTTCGATAGGATTTCTACACTGCACACAAATCGCAAACTCTTCTTTGTGCTTCAATTACATATGATTACCAGGATTAATTATAAAGAGTTGTTGTAATTAACCAAAAGTATGTTTGTAGAGATTCACGCATAACGGAATGATTTTTTATCATAATACGCTTAAAATTGCCATTTACCATTACCAAGATAGTTGAAAATTCTACTTACCAGAAAGATTCATGATTTTGCCATAAAGGAGTTCAAAAAAAGATACGATGTAGAAATCCATACTGGAAAGATCCCAATGCCAAAGAAATTATTGATATCAAAAATCAAAGACAAGGACGGTCTTGTCTGTTACCCGTATGATACAATTGACGCAGATGTTATCAATGCAGGAATCAAGCTCAAAGCAATCTCCACGTATAGTGTAGGCTATGATCACATAGATGTCATGACTGCCTCAAAAAGAGGCATTGTTGTAGGATACACACCAGAAGTATTGACAAGAGCCACTGCAGACCTGACCATGGCTTTGATACTATCACTTTTTAGAAGAATAACGGAAGGCGATAAATTGATTCGAGACAACAAATGGAGAACAGTATTCGGACCATACGAGTTTCTTGGAACTGACTTGTACCAAAAGACTCTGGGCATATTTGGAATGGGAAGAATAGGAAAAGCTGTAGCACAAAGGGCAGCAGGTTTTGAGATGAATGTAATATATCACAACAGAACTAGATTGTCAAAAAAAGAAGAAAAAAGACTAGGAGTAAGATACGTATCACTAGACAATTTGTTTGGTACAAGTGATGTAGTAAGTATACACTCTCCACATACACCGCAGACTCATGAAGTTGTAAATTTGAAATTATTCAAGAAGATGAAAAAGACTGCATTTTTGATTAACACATCACGTGGAAAAATAATAAATGAAAAAGATCTAGTCATTGCACTAGAAAGAAAAATGATTGCAGGTGCAGGTCTTGATGTGTTTCAAAAAGAACCAATAGATGCCAACAATCCAATTGTAAAACAGGATAACGTTATAGTAATGCCTCATAGTGGCAGTGCAACTGTTGAGACAAGAAGAAAAATGGCAGAGATTGCTGTCAAGAATCTAGTATCAGGACTTGCAGGTAAAAAATTGGTTTACCAAGTCAAAATGTAAATTCAGTAGTTTACAAATCAGAGCTCAATTAGATCATTAGGATCGACTTTGATACAGCTGGTACCCACAGGTTTTAGGCCAGTAAAAGCGATTGTTCCTTGTGGAACTTTGCCGTCTTTTTGTAATAGTTCCAACCTTTCCATAAATGCAGTTTTGTGTATATCACATGTCACCCCAACCATATATTCAGCATCAGATGATTTTACAGAAATTACAAACTCTGGAGGCATTGGACAATCTCGCCCTTTTTTTCGAATAGAACAACGTTCTGGGAACATGAATTTACCTTTTTTATTTTAGAATATTAATCTATGAGATGCTTCAAGATAGGCATCAACCAGATTGATAAGGCTTGAAGCAGAGTTGGCATCTAGGAGAAATCCTACGCAAGGCTTTTCATCGTTACACGATATTCTGTAGTGTAAGTGACAGATGACACATCTCGCAAACCCAGCATGAATAAAACACGACGATATGCCATAATCGGATTAGCTTGCGTAGCCGTTATTGCAACCTTGTTTGTTTCTCAAAGTACAAATTTCAAAACTCAAGTCCCAGCACAAGTTCAAGACATGACTAATATCACAAAATCAAACCAACCCACACAAATCGTTCAATCAAGTTACACCCCCCAAGAACCAAACATGACTCAAACAACAATCAATATTGCATTACTTGAACAAGACATACACAAAATAGCAAACCAAGCAAGACTGACAAATGGTGTACAACCCATCAAGTATGATCTCAAACTTGCCGATATCGCCAGAACACACAGTCAAGACATGGCAATACACCAGTTCTTGTCAGACAACACATACGAAGGCGGCCACAATTTGAATTACAGATATACATTTGCAGGATACAATTGCCAAGCTACTTCATCAGAATATTCCACAAGTAATGAAAACATTGCAGTAGTTACGGTGCAAGGCAACGAAACACAGATTGCACAACATATTGTCAATACATGGTTAGACAGCGTTGCAGACCGTAACAATATCTTGGATAGCGGACATCAAAATGAGGGCATAGGTGTTGCATTGACAGAAAACAAAATGGCAGTTTATGCAACACAAGATTTCTGCTAATACCTTTGACATATATCATAATACTAGTTCAATCTGTTTCTAATTTTCATTCACAATTGTTATCAAACTAGGGTCCAGATTCTCCGGATTCGGTAGAATACGATTTGACAGGTCCTGTGGAGTTGACTGTTGCATTGCTAGTCTCCTGAATGTTCAGAGCATTTTCTGCACGTTCTTCTCCAGGAACTTCCGTAGCCTTGTCTCCCAAGATAGTTTTGAGACCTACTACCGTAACACCGATTACAATTATGGCAATTGTAATACCAACTACGATTTTTTTATTCATAATAGATTTCTCTTTTACAGTGTATAATAGTTAGTTACCATTTCTATTGATGAGAATGGGAGTATCTATGAGACAGGGAGAAAAGCTACTTGAAGTATAAATCAAACTTGTAGTATGACTCCAAATAGTGATCATTACATGCTGTTGAAATTACTGGCGTTCACATTTGTGGCTCTCGTATTCATCGGTTTGGGTGTGAGTGGAACTCTTAACGCCGCACTTGATGGTTATCATTCAGTGACATTAAACCCCACAGTTCAGAAACTTCAAAGCATGGCAACAAGTGCGATAATAAGTGCAGCCGCTCAGCTTCACAACATAGAGAACTCTGCAGCTCATGCAATATCTTCAAAAATATGAGTTCAGCATTATTGAAAGATGTGGAGATTTTATCAAGAACTTCTCACTATCTCTGATTTTCCAAGATCAACCCAAATTTTTTGAGTGTGCGTGGAATCAAAAGTGAAAGCACTATCAAGTATGAAAGAACTTGGCACTTGTACTAGTATGCTGACAGGATCACCATCTTTCCAAGGAAGATTGTCGGGTAGAGCCAGTTCCTGATAATCAGGATGTAAAACATCTACTAGTGGTAATGAAATTGCCAATCCATCTTGCTTTACACATGAATTTCCATCACAGATATTGTATCCTAAAAGAAATGTTCGTGATTTTGAATTTATCTTTAGATAATAATCAGGAAAATGACAACCTGTAGTTGGACAGCCAAGACCTGCAGGACGATGAATTACAAGTGCATTGATTCCAAAAGTATTTTCTTTTGTCATAGAGGTAGAATCATAACTTGTGAAATACCATATTGCAAATGCACCATTGACACATCCGGCGATTAATATGACAAGGTATAGAATTTTCATTTATTACACGTACTGGACATACATATCATAAAAAATTGGTGTAGGATTCTTCTAGTTTAAAAAAGAATGACTTGGTCGAAATTATGCCCACATGGAGCGTTTTGTTTTCAGTTCAAATTTTTTCGAACTTTTTTGAAATTTCAAAAGTTAGGTTCAAAATCTAGATAATCAAAATTAAGGCGCCGGGAGAGAGATTTGAACTCTCGTACCCTTGCGAGTACGCGCTCTATGGTGTATTAATTTCCAGGCGCGCGCCCTACCAGGCTAGGCGACCCCGGCATCGTTTCGCCAATTCAATTTCGTTGTCAAATCCACCATATATTACTGTAAGAGATTATCGTTTTGCAAACTTTATTTTGTAAATAACAGCAACTATTGTAGAACCTATGAATGGTGCAGTCAAGTATAACCACAGGTCATTGACATAACCAGATACCATTGCAGGTGCCAAAGATCTAGCAGGATTCATAGATGCGCCAGAGACAAATGCAAAAAAGAAGATGTCAAGACCAACCATGGCACCAATTGCCATGGAACCAAAACCACGCAGCCCCTTTGTATGAACAACAGTCAGAATCATTGCCATCAACAGTGCAGTGACTAGAACTTCAACACCAACAATTAATGGAATCGAAAAATGATAATCCGGTGCATTTGCCCCAAGATTTGCTTGTGTACCGATAACATATCTTACAAAGAGGCTTCCTAGTAACGCACCAATTATTTCTGCAGCAAAATACAGACCCAAGAGTTTTTTTTCCAAATGTTTTGTTACAAGAAAACCAATTGTAACTGACGGATTGAAGTGTGCCATGGATATTTTACCAAATGAGTACACCATGAGTGCAACTGCAACCGCAGGTGCAAGAGCGACAAACCACAATCCAAATGTTCCGACATATTTTGCATCAAGAACTACCGAACCTGTTGCAAATACTACAATTACAAATGTTCCAATTATTTCAGCAAAAAATCTCTTTTGGTTAAGAGACAATCTACTTGTCATTCCAGAGTCTTGCAAAGATCCCTTACCTTTTGTTCAATATCATCTCTAATCTCTCGGACCTTGTCAATTGGCTTCCCCTTGGGATCCTCAATATTCCAGTCAACAGAGTCTCTCATGAATATAGCAGGACATTCAGTCTTGTCCATGCATCCCATATTCACGCTCAAAACAGAATCTGTAATAATTTCATTTGTTAGTATTTTTGGCGTCTGGGAACCAAGGTCTATGCCAACTTCTCTCATTGCTTGCACAGCAATAGGGTTTATTGTACCAGAGGGTTTTGTTCCGGCACTTATGGGTTCATACCCTTTTGGAGAATATTTTCTAAAGAAAGCTTCTGCCATCTGACTTCTTCCAGCATTTTCTACACACACAAAGAGTATTTTTCTGGAACCAGACATGAAATATTTATATAAATATGAATTTATATAAATCTTGATTTATATGAACGGAATGACTCTACTCAAATGCATCTGCGAAGACACACGCTTTAACATATTGGAATTATTACAAAAAAATAAGGAAATGTCTGTCAACGAACTAGTCATGAAACTAAAAAAAGACCAACCACTAGTATCGCATCACCTCAAGGCACTAAAACAATGCAAAATTGTAAATTCAAAGGAAAACGGAAAATCAACAATGTATTTCATATCAGGCAAAGAAATCTCAGTTCTGATAAAAGAGATAATAAAAACAGGAGAAAAAATTGCAGTCAAGTGCGAAGACCCCGCATGTAGTTGTTAAAAAATCACTTGAAGATATTTATCGTAACAGACTTTTTCAGCACTTCAGAATCTGAAGATGCGCTTGAAATTATTTTATATCGTCCTTGATACGTTTTGCTTCCATCAGTCTTAATCTGATCCCATACAAAGTTTTTCTCCTCTTTTGGTTCCAGCTTTGAAACCACTTGGGCAGAAACTGGAGCGTATATTATGGTACCATCAAGTTGTGCAATCTTTAGACCATATGACGCATCTGAAAATGTGAGAGGTACAGTTCCCGAATTTATTATCCTGATACCAACGGGTTCCCCAAGATGATAGTTGATTTTTTCTGGGATAATAGTCAGAGACGGTCCGTCTGTATAGACCAGAGTAGGAATTTGGTTTGCAATCTGTGAGAGATAAATGCCTAACATTCCGGCAGCAACCAGCCCTACGATGAAAAATATGGCTGCGCCTTTTGGAATCAACTTGAAAAATTCAGGTTTGATTCCTTTTTAATTGTTAACTACTGCCTTTGATCTCCAACTTTTCGGATATGTATTTGGAGCCATGATGATTCTTTTTATCTTAAAGGCAAAGCCCTTGGTATTTTCTACAATTTCGTCTTCGTCAAGTGTAGCCTCTGCAAGTGCAACCACCTCGCCTTTTTGCGTGTATATTGCAACAAAATCTCCACGCTTTAGCCCAGGTGAGATTTCCAAAATTCCAGGTATTGCAAGCTGTGCTCCATGACACAGTGCATCAACTGCAGAGTCTCGTATTACAACAGACTTTATCTCGCTTAACGTAATTTCTATTGGCATCATTATTCTGCGTAGTTTTGTGTCATCACCATTTTCTTTCCATAGAGCATATGCATCAACTAGGTCATGCATTTTTACTAAATTGGAATCTTCGTTAAAGTGTCCCACCCTAGTTCTTCTAAGTTCAATCATTGTTGCACCCTCGCTAAGAATTTCTCCCATGTCATAGAAGATTTTTCTCACATAGGTTCCTGCTTCACACAAGATTCTAAGAAGCAACAATCTTTCTTTTTGTTCTATGACTTCGATTTCATATACATGTCGGATTCTAGTTTGTCTTGATACGGCCTTTCCAGCACATTGGGATCCTAAGCTTAGAATTCCACGTGGACAAGTTGTCGCG